>Ga0182024_10004657_pt1 | contig 31344 bp, 28 predicted proteins | sample P32metaG_FD_120480 | JGI IMG/M metagenome (GOLD analysis project Ga0182024, IMG submission 120480) | Permafrost microbial communities from Stordalen Mire, Sweden - P3-2 metaG (Illumina Assembly) | ecosystem: Environmental > Terrestrial > Soil > Wetlands > Permafrost | place: Sweden: Stordalen... | reverse complement strand
GACCAGTTGGGGCGTGAGCACGCGCTTGAGTGGCGGCCTGATTATGAGCCACTCCGATGATAAGGGTTTGGTGCTGCCGCCGAGATTGGCGCCCGTCAAGGCGGTGCTGGTTCCCATTTACCGCAAGGACGAAGAGAAGGCCAAGGTGTTGGAAGCGGCGCAACGGATCGCGAAAGAGGTGGGCGCGAAGCTGGACGATCGCGAAGGGCAATCCCCCGGCGCCAAGTTTTTCCATTGGGAGCGGCGGGGCGTGCCGATTGTTTTGGAGCTCGGACCGCGCGATCTGGCTTCGAACAACGTCGTCCTCAAGCGGCGCGATACTGGGACCAAGGAAGTTTTGCCGCAGGCGGAATTAGCTGCGCGGCTGCCGGCAGTGCTCGATCAAATGCAGAAGGATCTGTACGCATCGGCGAAGCAGCGCCTGCAGTCGAACACGGTGCTCGCGAACTCGATCGAAGAGGTGGAGTCGATTCTGAAAACTGTCACAGCGGAAAAAGGTGGCGGCAAATTTGTGATGGCCCACGTGAAGGATGACCCGGCCTGCGACGCACGCATGAAGGAATTCAAGGCGACCGTCCGCTGCGTGCCGTTAAAGGATGAGTACGACGGCCCCGGCAAATGCATCGTGACCGGCGAGACCGTGGACCGCCGCGTCGTGATTGCAAAGGCGTATTAAGTGCGCCGTTGCTCGGTTGGTAGGCGCGGCTGGACTCGAACCAGCGACCCTCAGCTTAGAAGGCTGATGCTCTATCCACCTGAGCTACGCGCCCGCGCGCGGCAGAAATGCCTCGCTTCCTTAGGCGAGTTTACCGCAAGTTGGAGGTTTCGGCCCTCAGGGATTCCACTGGAATGTGTCATCCTGGAAAAAAGGACCAATGGGTAACTCCTCTCGGCCCGAGGGCCGTCCAATCAGTATGGCTCGCGGCCGCTGGTTGCTAATCTGCGCTTTCGTCTCCGCTGCCTTTGTCTGTGTAGCGTTCGGACAGCGTCCTTTTCGGGAATATCCGGGGTGGGAATATGAGAACTTTCCCATTCCTCCGGATTGGAAGGTGCCCGGCGAATGGACCTTTGCGCGGTTGATGTATCCATCGGTCCGATTCAGCGACCGGCCCTACGCTCCCGACTGGTGGAACGGCAGAACGAACTGGACCATCGATTATCCGCGGTCGGACCGGCACCTCTCGCAGGCGGTGCGGAGGCTGACGCGGATTCAAGCCCGATCGGTGGAAGAGCCGGTGAACCCCGATGACGGCGACGAAATCTATAATTGGCCGTGGCTATATGGAGTGGAGGTTGGGCATTGGGATCTGACGGACGCGCAGGCGGCCAAGCTCCGCGATTTTCTTCTGCGGGGCGGGTTTTTCATGTGCGACGATTTTCACGGCACGCACGAATGGCAAGTTTTCGTGGCGAGTATGAGCCGCGTGTTTCCGGATCGTCCCATCGTGGACATTGACAACTCCGATCCGATCTTTCACACCATCTTCGATTTGGATGATCGCTATCAGGTGCCGGGCGAGCAGTTCGTGTACACGCACCAGATGTGGGAGCACGATGGCTACGAGGCGCGCTGGCGAGGGATTTACGATGACAAAGGCCGCCTCATGGTGGCGATTTGCCACAACATGGATCTAGGCGACTCCTGGGAGCATGCCGACAATCCCAAGTATCCGGAACGATTCTCCGCGCTCGGCATTCGCATCGGCGTCAACTACATCGTTTACGACATGACGCATTAATGGGAAAGGCCCCTGCCAGCCTTGGAGAGCGCCGGCGCGCGTGACCGGATCGCTCATTCGCGACAAACCGAGGCTGGAAGGAGCCTGCGCTCCCCATTCCCAAATTAGTGAATCATGTTCAAACTTTGCCGCCAGCCATTCCACAGCACTACGGCGACCAAAGTCAGTCCGAAGACCACATCCACCACAGTCAGAGTCTTGCCCCAAGAATCCAGCTTGTCGAGCAAACGGGCAGTGGCCACCTGGTTGGGAATGAATTTCGACTCTCCTTCGGCCAGATGAACTAAGTCGTCCTCGTGAAAATGCGATTCAAATTTCCGGAAAAGCGCCAAACCTATCAGCGCCAGCGTTAGAACCGCCCATAGAATCCAAAGAGCGAGCATGAGATTAATCCTCCTTGCAGTGTCATTTCAAAAAAACATGAGGCAGCGGACACGATCCTAGGGACGGTCCCACCGCCCAAAAGCGCTTCCCAATCTACTTCGCACAACCCTCCAGCGAATGGTTGTGTTCGGCGTAGCACTTGCCGACCTCGTTCAAATCCTTTTTGCCGGCCGCAGTATGGCAGAAGGTGCAGCCTTTTCCTTCCTTCTTGGTGTATTCCGTTTTGCCGAACGAAGATGGGGAGGACAGTACCAGACCTCCCAAAATGAATGCCGAACCCACCGTGATCTTTAGAATCCACTTAGACATTTATTTAAGTCTCCGGGATTGGGATGTAGCAATCGAAAAGCCGTTTCTTTGTGGACTAGAAGCCCATGCGGAAGTTGGACTTACACCGGAAAGACGCGTGCGATCTCAGGGCGCTTGGCCCGCTGAATTGCAATATGGGTGAGGTTTCGCACCTGCTTGGGAAAAGCCCCGCCGTTTGGAAGGCGGAGTTAGGGCCGGCTTAAGTGAATCAATTCGAAACGACGGCTGGGCGGGCCGCGATGCAAGCGGCTCGACGTTTTTCGAGCCATGCACACCATTCGTTAAGCCCTGCGCCAGTGGTACAGGAGATCTCCAGGATTTCGACCGTAGGATTCACTTTGCGAACGTTCTCGCGAGCCAGTGCGAGATCAAACGTCACGTAAGGAAGCAGATCGATCTTGTTTAAAATCACCAGGCCTGCGCGGGAAAAGGTGGCGGGATATTTGAGAGGTTTGTCTTCTCCCTCGGTTGTGCTTAGGATGACGATCTTGTTGTTCTCGCCTAAATCGTAGCTGGAGGGGCAGACCAGGTTGCCGACGTTTTCGATGAAAAGATAATCGAGCGATTCGAGATTCCAGCCTTCGAGCGCGCGCTCCACCATGCGGGCGTCCAGGTGACACGATCCGCCGGTGCAAATTTGCCGAACTGGAAACCCATACCGCGCCAAGCGCTGGGCGTCGTTATCGGTCTGGATATCGCCGGTAAGCACTGCGACGCGGGTCTCGCGCGGAAACAACGCCAGCGTTTTTTCGAGCAGCATGGTCTTGCCGGCACCGGGCGAACTGATGAAATTCGGGCAGTACACTCCGTGGGCGGTCAGGATGTCGCGCAACGTTTTGGCGATGCGCTCGTTCTCGCTCAGAACCTTCTGCTGGACTTCGACGCGCGTCACGGTTCCATCATACCAATCCGCTCGAGCAGCGCATACGTCTCGCGAGCTTCTGCTTCGTTCAGGCGGTTGATGGCGAAGCCGGCATGGACCAGAACATATTCGCCGACTTGCGCCTCGGGAACGAAGTCCAGAAAGACCTGGCGCCGGGTTCCTGCCAGTTCGACTACACCCAGCCGGTTCTCGCCGATCTCTTCAGTTTCCAAGAGCTTGCCCGGTACGGCCAGACACATAAAGCGCCCCTCCTATAGATCTATTCGATTCGCGCGAGGACGTTGTTGACCGTCATTCGCGCGAAGGTGGCCGCAACGCCCAGGCTGGCCTCGACCGGAGCCGACAGATCCATCCCCGTCCGTATCTCGTCCGGTTCGATACCAATCATTGCGACTTCCCCAGGAACCTCTCCAAGCAATTGCAAGGCCGCTAGAATTTGGGGAGCGCTGCCTTCGTGAGCGGAGGTGGCTTTGCCGCCCAACCGCGCCAGTTCGTTCCCCTGGAGGACGTGAACCGCGCCGGCCTGGTCGCCTAAACGGACGGCATCCAGGAACACCACTGCCTTGCGCCCATCAAACTGCCCGAGCAACGCAAGACCCTGGGTGCCACCGTCCATGAACTCCACTCGAGATGCCCAGGCAGGGGCCTCGGACTGTAGTTTGGACAGGAGCTGCTGTCCTGCGCCATCGTCCGACATGAGCGGGTTCCCTAAAGCCAGCAACAAGACCGGCGCGGTTTTCTCGCACAACGAAGTACAGCGGCAGCCTTCTTCCCTCTCAGTGCAACCGCCGCCGCACCCTTCGTGCGTTATCAAATTAGCTGATCCACTTATCGGCATCATGGTCTCCGGGTTCGTAGAACTTTGGGCCAGCAATGATCGAGTCAACTAACCCGTTTTTGTACAAATAAACGTCGTAAAGCACGATGTACACGTGGAACAAGACGAACACGATGATCAGCCAAGCTACCAGATGGTGCCACATGTGAACGCGGAAGGAGCCGCCGAGTAGAGGAGTGGTCCAGCCGACCAGTTTGTCCCAAAAGCCGCCCGGGTTCGATTCCGAATAGAGCGCCATGCCGGTTACGCCTTCAAAGCCGCACATGGCGAAAAACGCGGCATAGGAAGCACCGGCGAGCGAGTTGTGCCCGATGTGAATGTGTCCCCGCTCCAGGTGCATGTAATCGACGACCTGCTGGAAGACGGCCTTGTACCAGGAGGGCCGCCAGAAGAAGGGGAATCCGGAGCGGGCGTAGTTGTTTCCGACAAAGAACCAATGGATGCGGAGTAGCACCGCAATAATCAAAGCGAAGCCAAATGCGAAGTGCAGCTCCCGCGCCGTGCCCATCACGAAGTGATTGGCCGCTTCGCCACTGGGCGTAAGAACTGGCGTCGCGATGTAAAGCCCGGTAAAGAACAGCACCGGGATCGAGATGGCGTTCACCCAATGGGTCAAGCGGATCGGAAGCTCCCAAACGTATTTGCGTCCTGCGATGAGCCCGGATGCCACTCGCGCTGGGACTGGAGGTGTATTTCCGGTGTGAATACCGTTATGTATGGTGGTCGCCATAGAAGCCTCCTACCGAACGATGACCTCGGCGAGGGTCTCGCCCTCGGCGCTGGTGACGTGGGTCGCGCACGCCAGGCACGGATCGAATGAGTGGATAGTGCGAAGAATCTCTACCGGCCGCTTGGGGTCCGCCATGGGCGTACCGATCAGCGCGGCTTCGTAGGCTCCGCGTTGTCCCTTGCCATCCTTGGGCGATGCGTTCCAGGTGCTCGGCACCACGATCTGGTAATTTGCGATTTTGCCGTCGCGAATGTGCACCCAATGCCCAAGCGACCCGCGCGGTGCTTCTTCGAGACCAAACCCTTTGCAGTCCGCAGGCCAGGTCTTCGGATCCCAGCGCGCGGTGTCGGCGGTGGCAGTATCGCCAGCCTTCAAGTTCGCGATCAGGCGGTCGTATTCTTCGGCGAGCCAACGCACCGCCAGGCGGGTTTCGAGTCCGCGCGCAGCCGTACGGCCCAGCGTCGAGAACAGGCAGGCAGGCGTCAGTTTCAGCCGGCCCAACGCCTCGGTAACGACGTCCTTATATTCGGTGCGGCCACTGGCGAAGCCGACCAGCATGCGCGCCAGCGGCCCAACTTCCATGGCGTGATCTTTCCAGCGCGGCGCCTTGACGAACGAGTAGCCGCCGTTCTCATCCAGTTGTGCGTACGGTGGTTTCGGTCCGGTGTAATTCACATCCGTAATGCCTTCGGAAGGATGCAGACCCCGCGCGCCATTTGGATATTTGTACCAGGAGTGCGCCACCTCTTCCTGGATCTGATGGGTATCGGTGGGATCGAGCGGCAGAACCTCCGCCAGGTTCTGATTCAGAATGACGCCGCGCGGGAAACGGAAGTGCGAGGGGTCGTTTACGCCGTTCTGCGGGATGTCGCCATAGGCCATGTAGTTGCCGAGGCCGCCGCCGTAGGTGGTCCATTCCGGATAGAACGAGGCGATCGCCAGCAGGTCAGGCAGGTACAGCCCTTCGACGATCTGTTGCGCGTCCTTGATCAGCCCGTGCACGAACTCCAGCCGCTCGATGTTGATGGCATTATCGCCATTGAGGTTGATGGCCGAGCCGACGCCGCCCACCAGGTAGTGCGGATGCGGGTTCTTGCCGCCGAACACGGTGTGGATCTTGACGATCTCCTTCTGCCATTTGAGGGCTTCCAGATAATGCGCCACCGCCATCAAATTCGCTTCTGGCGGCAGTTTGTACGCCGGATGGCCCCAATAGGCGTTCTGGAAGATGCCGAGCTGACCGGATTCGACAAACTTCTTGAGCGTAGCCGCGACATCGGAAAAGTAGCCCGGCGTCGAGGTCGGCCAATGCGGCGATACTTTTTGCGCTAGCGCCGCGGTTGCCGCCGGATCCGCTTTCAGCGCCGATACGACGTCTACCCAGTCGAGCGCGTGCAGGTGATAGAAGTGAATCACATGATCCTGGACATATTGCGTCAGCTCGATGATGTTGCGGATGATTTCGGCGTTTTTGGGAATGGTGATAGCTAGAGCGTTCTCGACGGCGCGAACGGAGGCCAGCGCATGCACGGTGGTACACACGCCGCAGATACGCTCGCAGAACGCCCAGGCGTCACGCGGATCGCGGCCTTGTAGAATGACCTCGATTCCCCGCCACATTGTGCCCGAGGAGATGGCATCGTCGATAACGTTTTTGTCATTCAGGATCGCCTCGACTCGGAGGTGTCCTTCAATGCGAGTTACTGGATCTACTACTACTCGTGTCGACATAGCTCACTCCTTCTCGGCCGCATCGCTTGCCGGCTCGCCCGGTTCTTGCGATTTGGATTTCTTGAACTTGTTGCGAGCCACGGCCTGCGTCAAATGCGCCGCTACGCCCACGCCCGATAGGACCACCAAAGCCTCGCCGATCTTATCCGGTGTCGCTTCGATTCCGGGCACAACCACATTGGCCAAGCGTTGCGAGAACGGGCCGTTGTCCCAGAAATTATCCTCGGCGCAACCGATACACGGATTGCCCGACTTCACCGGCCAGCCAGTCCCGCCGTTCCAACACACGGTGGAGCAGGAATTGTAAGTGGTCGGCCCGCGGCACCCCATTTTGTAGAGGCACCAGCCCTTGCGCGCTCCCTCGTCGTCCCAGGCCTCGACGAATTGGCCGGCATCGAAGAACGCGCGCCGGTAGCATTTGTCGTGGAGACGCTGGGCGTAAAACATCTTCGGCCGGCCTTGCCGATCGAGCTCGGGCAAGGTTCCGAAAGTCAGAATGTAGGTCAACACGCCCGTCATGACATCGGCGATAGGCGGGCAGCCCGGCACGTTGATGATCGGCTTGCCGGTGATCAGTTTCCGGATCGGTTTGGCGCCGGTCGGGTTTGGCTTGGCGGCCTGCACGCAGCCATTGGAGGCGCACGAACCCCAGGCGATGATCATCTTGGCGTCCGCAGCGGTCTCCTCGAGAACATGGAGGAACGTGTCGCCACCCACCGTGCAGTAGACGCCGCCGTCGTTGGTGGGCGCATTGCCTTCCACGGCCAAAATGTACTCGCCTTTGTACTGCTTCATAATGTTGCGCCGGATCTCTTCCACCTGGAATCCTGCGGCGGCCTGTAACGTGTCGTCGTAGTCCAGCGAGATCATGTTCAGGATAATGTCCTGTGCGATCGGGTGAGCGGAGCGAATGAACGATTCGCTGCAGCAGGTGCACTCCAGGCCGTGCAGCCAGAGAACGGGGATGCGCGGTTTGGTCTCCATAGCATCCACAATCTGGGGGACCAAGGCGGCGCTCAATCCCATGGCTGCGGCGGTCTGTGTACAGAATTTCAGGAACGCGCGACGGTCGACCCCATGCTTGCGGAGAACGTCGTAGGTAGTTAGCCTTGGCTCCGAAGGTTCCACGTGTTTACCTCCCTCGGTATCGAAAACAGCCTATAAATGCGCATTCGACAAGGAGATGCGCAAAACATCTGTGCTGGATGCAAACGCAAGTCCAGGGGCTCGGGAAGTGCGGACGCGAGAGCGCCGCGCGGGTCATCTAGCGTGGCGACAAAGAGATGAGCTAAATGCGACCGAAACAGTCCTACGTGCGAGGCTTGGAATGTTCCGGCGGTCTCATGAGGAAAATGCCGCAAAAACTGAGCAATTCAGCGCAGGGGGGGCTGGCGGCTCATGGAGAGTAGGCATCAAAATACGTTACGCTGAAATCTAGGCCGAAATGAGCAAACGGGAATTAATCGCCCGCGAATTAGACCGCATACCAGAGCAGGATCTGGACAAACTGCTCGCGTTCTTGCGATCCCTCAAGGAATCCCACGCGGAAGCCGCCCTGCCGATGCTGGCTGCCGAATCATCGCTGGCCAAAGATTGGCTCACGCCCGAGGAGGATGCGGCCTGGGACAATTTGTAAGAGGCGATGCGAGGCGTGAACATTTCATGGAAATCCTTATTCAGCTATTTTCTGGCTTGGTTGGAGCCATCATCGGCGGAGCGATGGCCGTGTGGGGTTCGATGAAGGCGCTGAATACGACCATGGCGAATCTCGAGCGCGCGGAGATCCGCCGGATGAGAGTCGAGTGTGTGGCGAATCTAGCCGGTTTGCGATTTGTCCTTGGGGAAGTTAAAGCCGGACAAATTCCCGTGGTTCCGGATGCCGAAATTGCCAAGCTAATGTTTGAGCTGAATCGGATTTCGATGTTATGGGCTGATAATGCCGACGTGTTAAAGAGTGTGCGCGATTTTCATGCCGAGCCGGGGACCAAGGATAGGCTACTCGCGCTAATCCGGACGTGCTGATATGAATGCGGTATTCAATTCAACTCGTCCCGTCACGCCAAGTCCCCCACCGCGATAATTTCGCGACTAGAGCGTGCCTATGCCGTTGCTTCCACCGGCGCGAGCGGCTTCTTGTACTTGCACTCGGCGTTGGGGCACTGGGCGACCGGGCCCGCCTTAAGAAACTTCTCGATGAGGTAGCTCGAGCCGCAGTCGGGGCACTTCTCCGGTAATGGCTTGCCCCAGGCGACAAAGTCGCACTCAGGGTAACGGTTGCAGCCGTAGAACGTCTTGCCACGCTTGGAGCGCCGCTCCACGACTTCGCCCTGCGAACAGTTGGGGCACGGCACGCCGATGGTCTTCTGCTTGACGTACTTGCATTTCGGATAGTTGCTGCACGCCACGAATTCGCCAAAGCGGCCGTATTTCTGCACCAGGTTATTGCCACATTGCGGGCATTTCTCGTCGATCGGCACATCCGACTTCTTCTGCTCGCCGCCGATGCGCTTGGTGGTCTTGCAGTCCGGGTATCCGGAGCAGGCGTAAAACTGCCCGAAGCGGCCCTTCTTGAGCACCATGGAGCGCCCGCAGTTCTCGCAGTATTCCTCGGCGTCCTGCTCGGTGAGGTCCGCCTTATCGACATCGGGAAGGTCGACGGTCAGCTCGCGCGTGTTGGTGCATTCCGGATACCCGGTGCACGCGATGAAGCTTCCGTGCTTGCCCCACTTGATCACCATGGGCTTGCCGCACTTGTCGCAGATCAAGTCGGTGGGCTTCTCCATGCGCTTGATGTCGGTCATGTTGCGCTCGGCGTGCTCCAGATCTTTCTGGAAGCGCCCGTAGAAGTCGGCCATGGCCACGCGCCAGTCCATCTTGCCTTCTTCGATTTCGTCCAGCTCCTCTTCCATCCGCGCCGTGTACTTGACGTCGAACAGATTTTCGAAGCTTTCCAGCAACAGGTCCGTCACCACCATGCCGAGCTCGGTGGGGATGAACTTGCCGCCCTCTTTCTTGACGTACTCGCGCTCTTGAATCGTGGAGAGGATGGACGCATAGGTGGATGGCCGGCCGACGCCGTCGGCTTCCAGTTCCTTGACCAGCGTCGCTTCGTTGAAGCGAGGCGGGGGTTCAGTGAAATGCTGCTCGGGCTCGATAGACTTGAAACGCAGCTCTTCGCCCTGAGTGACTAGCGGCAGCTTATTCTTCTCTTCTTCGTCGTCTTCGTCCTTTTGGTCCTTACCCTCCTTGTAGACATCCAAGAAGCCATTGAACTTGGGCACGCTCCCCGTGGCCCGGAACATGTAAGTCGCCTGGTCCTTGCCCTTGGCCGCGACGTCAATGGTGGTCTGATCGAAAACCGCCGGCATCATCTGCGACGCGACGAACCGCATCCAGATCAGCCGGTAGAGCTTCAGCTCGTCTTCCTGAAGGTATTGCGCTACGTCGTCCGGTGTGTGCCGAGACGAAGTCGGCCGAATGGCTTCGTGCGCCTCTTGGGCGTCCTTCTTGCTCTTATACACGTTGGGCGACTCAGGCACGAAAGGCGCGCCGTACCGTTCTTTGATGAGCCCGCGAACTTCATCCAGCGCTTCGTTCGATACGCGCGGCGAATCCGTACGCATGTAGGTGATGAGGCCGACCGAACCTTCTGACCCTAACTCGACGCCTTCGTAAAGACGCTGGGCGATCATCATGGTGCGCTTCACGCTGAAACGCAGCTTGCGCGACGATTCCTGCTGCAGCGTGGACGTGATGAACGGCGGAACCGGGTTGCGTTTCTTCTCGCGGGTCGAGACCGAATGGACCAGGTACTTCACGCCATCGAGCTGATCGAGGATCGACTTCGAGGTGGCCTCATTGGGAATCTCGAACGCTTCGTTATCTTTCTTGGTGAAGCGCGCCGTCAGGACCGGCGGCTTCTTGGCGTTGAGCTGGACGTCGATGGTCCAGTACTCGCGCTTCTGAAACGCGCGGATCTCGCGTTCGCGGTCGACGATCAGGCGCAGCGCGACAGTCTGCACACGGCCCGCTGAAAGTCCGCGCCGGACCTTATCCCACAGCAGCGGAGAAATCTTATAGCCGACCAAGCGGTCTAAAATTCTGCGCGCCTGCTGCGCGTCGACTAAATTCAAATTCACCGAGCCCGGCTTTTCAAACGCCTTGCGGATGGCGTTGGCCGTGATCTCGTTGAACATCACGCGGTAGACTTTGGATTTTTTATTGCCGTTCAGCTCTTCCTGCAGGTGATAGCAGATGGCCTCGCCTTCGCGATCCGGGTCAGCCGCCAGATACACCTGGTCGACGCCCTTAGCGGCCTGCTTCAACTCCGCAATAAGCTTCTTCTTGCCCTCGATGACCTCGTAGTGCGGCTCAAAGCCCTTGTCCACGTCCACCGCGAGGTCCTTCTTAGGAAGGTCCTTGATATGGCCGAGCGAGGCCTTCACGATATATTGTTTGCCGAGGTACTTACCGATCGTTTTCGCCTTCGCCGGCGATTCGACGATGACGAGAGATTTTGCCATAGTATGAATCCGTACGAATAATTACATTGGTACCGCTAAAACCTACCACACTTTAACAAAGTTCTTGCCGGGGAGTTGCCTGACCAGACCGAGCAGCTCAAGCTCGAACAGAGCAGCAATTACCTCAGATGATGTCAGGGTATCAAAAGTTTCGAGCAATTCGTCAATGTGCTTAGGAATGTCCGGGAGGATGGCCCCCAGCAAAGCCCGGCCCGCAGCGCCAATTTCGGGTGGCAAGGATTGAGATTTCTCTTCTGTTTCCAATGACATAACGCCCAGCCGGCCTTCTGCCTTCCGGATCAAGATGCGCCGCGTCTGGGCCGGCAACTCCACCGTCACGTCGTTCCACTCCTGCACCAGCTTGGCGCCCTGCTTGATCAGCAGGTTCGGACCCCAGCTCATTTTCGAGGTGATGTTTCCGGGCACCGCGAAGACTTCGCGCTGCTGCTCGAGCGCCATTTTGGCAGTGATGGAGGAACCGCTATACTGCGCTCCTTCCACTACCAGCACGCCCACGCTCATGCCGCTGATGATCCGGTTGCGAATCGGAAAATTCTGCGGATAGGCGGGCGATCCCATCGGGAACTCGGAAAGCAGCAGACCTTTTTCGGCGATTTCGGCGGCGAGCTTGCGGTTCTCGGCCGGATAGACCAGATCGACTCCGCAGCCGAAGACCGCCACGGTATCGCCGCCCACTGTCAGAGCGCTGCGGTGCGCCGCAGTGTCGATGCCGCGCGCCATACCGCTGGTTATTGTCAGACCAGCCTGCGCGAGATCGGTGGACAAACGTTCGGCCGCAGCGGTGCCATAAGCGGTGGGGCGGCGGGTGCCGACCACACCTAACATTATTGACTGGAGCAGTTCCATGCGTCCTCGGGCAAACAGTACAATCGGCGGATCGAAAATTTCCTTCAGGTGGGCCGGATACAGCGGGTCGCTGAAGGGGATGAGCACCGCGCCAGCCTCGAGCATTCTCTGCTGCTGATCGACGGCGTCATCGAAGGTGCAGCCGCTTGCAATGCTTTGCGCCACTCCGCCCGCGATCCCGCTGGCTTCTAGCTCGGACCGCGAGGCTCGGAAGATGGCCGTAGCCGTTCGGAATTGGCTGAGCAGTTGGTTGGCCTTGCGCGTCCCCAGACCGGCGACCAGCCGCAGGGCGAGCCAATGCAGTTCATCTTCTTTAGTAAGGGCAGGCGCCAGCACGAGTTCTTGTAATGAGGTGCGGCTACTAAGGCTAAGTTCTCTGGCTTAAAGGGCTCGCGGATAATTCGGGATTAATCCGCGCGCCGGAACGCCAATACCGCATTCAATCCGCCGAAGGCGAATGAATTCGACAGGGCGAACTCGATGGGGCATGGCCGTGGGACGTTGGCAACGACATCCAGATCGCAGGCTGGATCGGGTTCGGTGTAGTTCGCGGTGGGGGGCAGCACGCCGTCGCGCAGAGCTAATAATGTTGCGATGGCCTCGATCGCTCCGGCCGCGCCGAGCGTATGGCCGTGCATCGATTTGGTGGAGCTCACCGCCAGCCGATCCGCGTGCGCGTCAAAAACTTTTCGGATCGCGGTCGTTTCCGTGGCGTCATTCGCGATGGTGCCGGTTCCGTGCGCGTTAATGTAACCGATGTCTTCCGGCTGAAGACCGGCATCGGCCAGCACGGCTCGCATCGCTCGCGCGGCTCCGTCGGGGCTGGGTTGCGTGATGTGGAACGCGTCAGACGACATCCCGAAGCCCACCATCTCGCCGTAGACCGTCGCGCCTCGCGCCTGCGCTGATTCGAGCGGTTCCAGCACCAGCATCGCGCCGCCTTCGCCGAGAATCAGTCCGCGGCGGTCGCGCGAAAACGGACGGCAGGTATCGGGAGCGACCACGCGCATCGCTTCCCAGGCTTTCAAAAATCCCAGGCTGAAGACCGCTTCACTCCCGCCCGCGATAGCCATCCGCGCAGCGCCGCTGCGCACCATCCAGAAGGCTTGCCCGATCGCATGATTCGAAGACGAGCAGGCCGTCGAAACCGTGTAGGTCGGACCAACCACGCCGGTCTCGAGCGAAATTCTGCTGGCGGCCGCGTTTTCCATGGTGCGTGGAATGGTGAGAGGATTCACGCGCGGGATGTTGTTGCGATACAAGTTGATGAAACCGTCATCTTGGGTGGTTTGCCCGCCCACGCAGGACCCGGTGACGATGGCGGTCTCTTCGCGCAGCTCCGGCGTCCACTCGATCTGCGCGGCAGCGATGGCCTCCCGCGCCGCCACCACGCCAAATTGCGCGAAGCGATCGAGCAGCCCGATCTCCTTCTCATCGAAGTGGCGCGACGCGTCATAGCCGCGCACCTCGGCGCCGTTTTGAAAACGAAGCAGCGCGCGGTCCACCGATTCCATGGGGCAGATTCCCGAGCGGCCCTCGCGAAGCGCGCGCCAGAACTCGCACCAATTGTGGCCCAGAGCAGAGATGACTCCTATGCCGGTGACCACAACGCGGCGCTGCATATTACGCGCGGACCGCCGCCTGGCCATCCCGGCCGTCGATCAACTTGGCAATTCCCTCCACGACGTCGCGCACGGATTTGATATTTTGCGCGGCATCATCCGGGATATTGATGTTGAATTCGCTTTCCACCGCGAAAAGGATGTTGATGCCGTCCAATGAGTCGATGCCGAGTTCCTGAAAGGTGCTATCGGCTGTGATCTTCTCTTTGGGAACGTGCTGGGTCGCCGCAATGATCCCTCTGACCCGTTCGGTCAGTTCTTGGTCGGGCATAGGATGTCGGTCACCTTTTCGAAATGGAAGCCTTTCTCCATCAATTTTGGCAGAAGTTGGCGCACGGCTTCGAGCGTCACGTGAATATTCGGGCGCGCCTGGAGCGCCCGGCCGTCGTGCAGGCACAGGATCGCGCCATTGGAAGCGCTGCGCAGTAGCCGCGACACCACTCGCTCGACTGGCAGCTTCCAATCCAGCGCCAGAGCGCTCCACATGATTCCGGTGAGGCCGAGCCGCCCCTGGGCTTCTCTCAAACCGAACCAGCGCGCGCCGTAGGGCGCTCGGAAGTAACGCGGGTGAGCGCCAGTGACTTGCTCGATAGTCTCCTGCGCCGTGGCGATCTCGCGATAAATGAAATCGCGACTTTTCCCAGAGAGCATCGGGTGCGTGTCCGAATGGTTCCCGATTTCGTGTCCGGCCGCGGCCACTTGGCGGGCTTGCTCCGGCAAGCGCCGGACGTTGGCACCGCATTGGAAGAACGTGGCGGGCACCGAGTGGCGGCCCAGGACCGCTAATAATTCAGGCGTAGTTTCGCTCGGGCCATCATCAAACGTTAAGGCGATCGCGGGCCGTGAACTCACGCCTTTGTACACGGAGGGCGCCAGCAGTGACGATGAAGGAACGCGAACGCCGTATGCCAACACGGCGGCGGATGCCGAAACGGCGGCCGCGGCAGCGCCACCGATGAGGCCGATCATGCGGGACGTCGAGCGCGCGAGGTTGCTTCTCCGGCCGGCTTGCCGGGCGCTTCCTCGGGCGCGCGGCCCGCATCGGTTCGCAAGGCGTCCCTCAGCGACTCCATCCCGAGAAACGACCACTCTCCGGGAATCCAGGGGTAGCGCTCAATCACGCCTTCATCGATCTCAACGCCCAAACCTGGGCCCTTAGGCACGACCAAATCGCCTTGATCGAGCTGCAGCGGCTCCTTCAACACATCGGCTGCCAGCGGAAATGGATACATGCCGGCTCGAGCTGGGGCGGAGTAACAGGGATATTCGAGCCACTCGCACAGTTGATCCGGCCAGCAGACTCCCAGTTGCGCCGCCGCCACCACGTCCAGCGCCGTTCCCCAACTATGAAACGCAAATTTCAAACCGGCGCGGGAAATCTCGTTGAGCAGACGGCGGGCGGTGGTATAGCCGCCTTGGCTGACCAGGTCCATTTGCACGCAGTCCACACTCTCGGTGGAAATGAGATCCAGATAACCCGGCTCATCGGGCTCATGGACGCCCGCCGCCACGGTCACAAACTCGAGTTCTTTGAGGCGCTTGTAACCTTCATGATCGGTGGGCGGGAGGGGATCTTCGAGCCAGGCGACGTTGTGGGAGCCGAGCTCCTCGGCCAGCTTATCGATAGAGCTCTGCGCATAATTGCGCTCGCCCATGCCCCACCACGCATGCGCGTCGATCATCAGATCGAAGTCCGGCCCCACCGCCTCGCGCATTTGACGAACGGTATCTAAATCCTTTTCGGGTCCGATGCCGGCGCGCATCTTGTAAGCCCGAAAGCCAAGCTGGGAGATGGCCTGCGCTTCTTCGGCGTATTTTTCCGGGGTCATATACATGCCCGCGCTGCCATACAGGCGAATCCGGTCGCGCTGGCGGCCGCCGATCAATTCAGAAACGGGAACGCCCTTGGCCTTTCCGGCTAAATCGTACAGCGCGATTTCAACCGCGCAATAGAGCCGCTGGAGCTCGAAGTCGCGGCCGGAGCCTTCCAGAAAATGAATGCGCAACACGTCCGGGTCGGAGAGAGCGCGGTTTTCAAGAAATGGACCGATGGTCGAGTCAATGCGGCTCTTGGCTCGCTCGGTTCCCTCGCCCGGCGCGTAGCCAACCAGGCCGTTGTCGGCTTCCACGCGGATTAACATGGCGTCCCGCTTGACGATGGAGCGCTCGCCGCCGTGGTAGGTAAACTTCAACGGTTCCGGCAGCGGATAGGAAAGCAGGTGGGTCTGAACGCTGGAGATTCGCATGAGGACGCGATCTCCTTAGTATACGCGCAGAACAGAGCTTAGCGGCAGCCCAGGGAGCATGTTATCAAAGAAGCCGGACGCGAAAACGCGCCCGGCCGAGGACCATCCACAGGCGGTTCGAAGGCCACCGCCCGTGGCAGGTGGAGGACCTAAGCGCAACTCAGGCTAAAAGGCCGCCATGGCCGAGGCAGGCGACCTCCCAACCGGAAACACGATAGCGGGCCAAGACCGGGGGCAAGATCAGATCTACCACGTTCGTCTTGGCGGATCGAAAGCACCCAGGCGCCGAAACAACGGGGACATCATCTTTATAGCCGAGCAGAAAAAGATTGCCGGGCTCCACCGGAGCCAGGAAACGTTCGATATGACAGCCGGCGCGCACCATGGCGCGTCCCACTACGTCATCGGGCCCGGCGGGAGCGGTGGTGGACGCAACCAGCACGACCGTGGGCTTGGCTCGCATCAAATGCTGCAGGCCTCGCGCAACGGCCCCCTCTTCTTCGAGCGAAGTAAGTACAAAGCTGGCACTGGTTGCCAGGCGCTCCAAACGCTGGCGCATGATGTTCTCAAATAATTGCCGGGCTCGTTCCCCGCTCACCGGATCGGTGTACAACACGCCCACCGAAGGCGCGCGAACCGGCCGCGCCTGAAGTATTGGACCCCGCTCCTTAATAATCGATATCACTGCTTCCAACTGCGGCTGCGCGACCGCAAATGGAGTGCTCTTCACCGTACAGATTCGCTGCCCCGCCCGCGCATAGGAGAAATTTGGCGTGGTAGCGATCACCATGTTCGCGGTGCAATTAATTTGCTTCAGAAGTTCGTCGTCCACTAAAACACAGCAGGGTTCGGTGGCGAATAAATTCGCCCTGCCTCCCGCAGCCAACCGGATTTCGGGGGAGCCGCAGCCGATTTCCTTGGCCACCTGCATCACGGCTTCGTCTTCGCCAACTTCGCCCTCTTCGAGCTCGGTGACCCAAACCTCATTCATACCTTCGGTCTCGAGCATTCTTGCGTCTTCTTCGCTGATCACGTGCCCTTTCGCCAGTAATTTCTTGCCTCCCGCGCGAAAAATCGTGCAGCACAGGATTCGACCTGTAGAGTTTTTTACCTCGATCGTGAGTGCCTTCATACGACGTCCGATTCCTTCCGCTAGGTTCGGTTGAGCAGTCTGATTATACACACTCAAAGTAGAAACTCTAGCGAAAACTCTCGACATAAAATGTTTTTACAGCGTAGCAAATCGCTGCTTAAAAAGAAAGGGAATTTTAATTCTGCCGGAGACGCGGAAGTTCGACTAGACCTAATTCGTGATCGGTACTGTTTTTCGCAGGGCCGCGCGAGCTAAGCACCTTGAGCATCGCAATCTCATCGCAGCATTGGAATTTCGGGCAGCGCAGGCAATCCTTCCATACCTTTAGAGGGAGTGTGCCGCGTTCAACTTCCCGAAATCCCAGCTTGCGAAAAAAATCCGGAACGTACGTGAAAGCAAATATGGCATGAAGATTGTTCTCAATTGCCTCGGCCGTTAATGCTTCCACAATTTTTTTTCCAATTCCGTGAACCTTAAAATCCGCCGCGACGGCGAGCGATCGCACTTCGGCCGATGTGGGCGTGTAAAAATGCAGCGCGCCGCAACCGATTAAGCGGAATCCAGAATACAGAACCGTGAAATCCCGGATGTTTTCCGATAGCTCCATTTCGGTTCGAGGCAGCATGATGCCGCCGGCCGCGTAACCGTTAATGAGATCTAATAGCGCGGGAATATCGGCCATGGTCGCTTTGCGCGAAATCAATTCGTCTGTCTTCAATTGCGCCGACGCTGAAAGATCGTTTGCAATCATTTGGGAATCCCAACTTCTGTCACGAGCCGTGTCCCGATATGCTCGCCTGCTAACAGTTTGGCGACAATGCCGGCCAGCGCGCCCGGTGCAATCACGGCTTCGCCTACGCCCTCGCGGATCGCCTCGGCGGCACATTCGAGTTTGGTCTTCATGCCCCCGGTTGCGATTCCAGTATTAATTAATTCACGGCATTGTTCCGAATTCAATGTGGAGTAAATCACATTATCCTGGCGGCGCACGCCTTCCACGTCGGTCAGGAAGAAAAGCTTCTCGGCCCGGATCGCGGCTGCCAAAGATACCGCCATTTGATCCGCGTTCACGTTATAGAAGTTGCCCTTGTGATCGCCTGCCACGCACGCTATCACCGGAACGTAAGAATTGTTCATCAAAAGGTTCAACAATTGAGGGTCGGACCGCACCGGCTTGCCCACCGCGCCCAATTCCGGGTTGATCAGGGATGCCTCCGTAAGCAGAGCGTCCATTCCAGTGAGACCGATGGCACGAGCGCCGCAGGCAACGAAAGCGGCCACCAATTCCTGATTGACGGATCCGGCGTAGACCTTGAGCACCGCATCCAGAACCTCAGGAGTGGTGACACGCAGACCGTCGATGGTGCGGCTCTCAACACCGCGTTCGGCGAGATAACGGCTCATCTGTTTCCCGCCGCCGTGAATCACCGTAGCTTGAAGACCGCCCTCAACGGCCTGAGCGATTTCTCCAGCCAGGCGCGCGCGCATCGCGCCGGAGTCCAGCAGCGTACCGCCGATCTTGATGAGCACCCTCATAGCAGGCCCGTGGTCTCCTCGAAATCCAGCATCAAATTCATATTCTGCACGGCTTGCCCAGCCGCCCCTTTTACCAGATTGTCGATGGTGCTGACGATGACGGCGCGGCGCGTCGCGGCATCGAACTTCAGCCCGATACCGCAAAAATTGGTGCGATCCACGCTGTGAATATCGGGGAGAGCTCCGGCGGGATAGAGCCGGATAAAAGCCTCGCCTTCATAACGCCGGCGATAAATATTCAGCAGCTCATCGGCGGTAGAAATATTCTGCGTGCGCACGTAAATCGTTTCTAAAATTCCACGATCGATCGGGATCAGGTGCGCTGTGAAGCTCAACTCGGCTTCTTCGATGCCGGAGACCATCAGGACTTCCGGCACATGGCGATGGTCGAAGACCGCGTAGGCCGAGAAATTATCTGCTACTTCACAGAAGCTGGTCTTAAGCGACGGCTTTCGCCCGGCTCCGCTCACTCCCGATTTGGCGTCGCAAACGATTCCCGCGCCGCGCTCGATCACCCCCGCCGCAATCAGGGGCTGGATGGCCAGGTTTGCCGCGGTCGGGTAGCAGCCTGGATTCGCCACTAGCCGAGCGCTCCGGATTCGTTGCCGGCAATACTCGGGCAGGCCGTATACCGCTTGCGGGAGCAAATCCGCCGCCGTGTGTTTTTCCTTGTACCAGCGAGCGTAGGCAGCCGCGTCAGGCAGACGAAACGCTCCGCTCAGATCGATGATTTTCGCACCCGCCTTGAGCATGGCCGGCGCGAGTTCCATGGAAACGTCGGCAGGCGTGGCTAGGAATATAGTGTCGAGCTTTTCCGCTGGCACCGCTTCGGGCGAGCACGGCACGCGCTTGTACTGGGGGGCGCCCATCGGTTGGGGCCGGTCCTCGGAATCCTGACGGTGTTCGAGCAGGACCGGTTCGACGCCGGGGTGGCGGGCGAGCAGGCGCAGGAGTTCGGCGCCGCTATAGCCACGGAATCCGACGATGCCGACGGGGATGGACATGTTTATTTATTCACCCTCATGAATAAATATAACAGTCCTGTCCTCTTGGTGTCCACCAGGAAGCGGATCATACCTAGTAAAATTCCGTGGCGCGTGTCATAATATCGATCACCAGCGAACCAAGAGCCACTTTGCAGGCAGTTTTGCATGCGCAGGGCGTTCCTCTTCCTTCCGGTAGATCGGAGCACCCGATGGGCGATCGCTCCTGCGGACTCGAGGACGGCTTCTCAATAGCTCTCCACGAACTGGATTCAAGCAAAGCCTTCCTGGGAAAAATGCGATTCGCTCTCAATAGTGCTGTGCGTGACCTGGCTCACGGCTGTTCATCGGATCGCTTAGATAACTTCGCGGTCGCGTCCAGATCCATGAACCAAGCCACGGAACGTTACCACGATGCCGTCGGGGCGTTCAATCTGGCTTGCCGGGTCAGCTCTCCGGCGGCCTTGCCATCGCCGTTGAGGATACCGTCGAGGCCACTTAGGCTAACCCATCGGATAGCGGGAGGGCTTAAGTGGTTAGCCCGACAGTTTTGACACAACCCTTCGGATAGCACTCAAATTACTGCTGGGAGCGCATCCGCAGCATGGACACGCGCTAACACGGCGCCCCTGCTGCAAGTCGGATTGCCTCCCAGCAAGGTGCAATGTGCATGCCTAAGACCAAATAGAAATATTTCTCAAGCGCCGATGTAACGCGCGTACAAGCTCCGCGCAATGCCGACGTCGGTGGTCCCTTTGATGATTGCGCGGCCATCCGGAAATACGGTCAGCAAGTAGGGCGGCATTTCAAACCGCAGCGCGAAATCGTTGGAGCGAACGGCGCCCAACGGCGTGAGCCGCGCCGCTAGATCGTGCAAGTCGATTGGTCGCATTCTCTCGTGGATCTGCACGGCGTTGCGGCCGCAGAGGCTGATTGGATTGCTGCGCTCGCCAGTCAGGTACGGGAATTCCCGCAGGGCGCAAGCCGGACAATCCTGGCTGGGCGCGGGCTGAGCCACCTGCCGGATTTCGGCGCTCCATACATCCACCGTCGTGATTTTCCGCGAAGGCCCTGCGCCGCACAGGATTTTCATGGCTTCGCTTACCTGTAAACTTGCAATCAGCGCGGTGATCGATCCCAGAACGCCTGCGGTTTCGCAGGTCGGTTGAACGCCCGAGGCCGCATCGGGATAGATACATCGCAGACACGCGGTCTGGCCGGGCACAATCGACATGGTAATTCCGTAGCTTCCCACCGCCGCGCCATAAATCCAGGGCCACCCGCGATTCACTGCGTAATCGTTGATCAGGTAGCGCGTCTCGAAGTTGTCGGTACCGTCCAGTATCAAGTCCACGTCGCCCAGCAGGTCGTCCACATTCGTAGCGGTTAGGTCGGCGACCACCGGCTCAACCTGAATATCCGAATTGATGGCCGCGATTTTGCGGGCGGCGGCAACCGCTTTGGGCAGGCTCTGCTCTACGTCGCACTGATCGAACAGCCATTGCCGCTGCAAATTGCTGAGTTCGACGTAATCCCGGTCGATGATGCGCAGGAACCCGGCGCCGGCTCGCGCCAGAGCTCCGGCCTGGAAGCTGCCCAACGCCCCGCAACCAAGCACCGCCACGCGCGCGTCCAATAAGCGTTGTTGGCCTACCTCGCCGACGCCCGGAAACAAAATCTGTCGCGAATATCGCTCCCGAAGCCGTGAAGTCATACATCCAGATAGTACCAGCCGATGCGCTAAGATGGTCGCTTGTGTCGACCCGGCTGGGCCCTTGGATTATTAGTGTGCCCATACTTGCCGCTGTGTGCTGGATTCCTCTTCTCGCAGCGGACGCTCCCTACGAGGGCAAGCCGATCGCCGGCATCCAGTTCGACCCGGAAAAACAGCCGCTCACATTCAATCAGCTCCTAGCCATGCTGCCGTTGCGCATCGGCCTGCCTTTGCACATGTCCGACGTACGCGATGCGATTCAGCGCCTTTATCAAACCGGAGAGTACGCCGACATTGCCGTCGATGCCACCCTGAGCAACCGGGGAGTGAATTTGAAGTTCCTCACTAAGCCGAACTTCTTCATCGGACATATCGGTGTGGGCGGAGTGCCGGAGCCGCCCACCGAAGGGCAGCTCACGATCGATACGAAACTTCAGTTGGGGGGTCAATATTCGATCGATGAGGTTAAGACCGCCGTAGACCGTCTGGCGGACGTAGTTCGCCGAAATGGCTTCTATGACGCCACCATCGAGCCCCAGAACACCCTGCAGCCGCCGGTCCAGCAGGCTCTTGTGGATTTCAATATCGACGCCGGAAAGCGGGCGCGCTTCGACGGCCTCCAGGCCACCGGCCAGATGGAGCGCACCATCGAGAGCATCATAAAATCCGCCGGCTGGAAGCGATGGTACGGTTTGCTGGGCTGGCAGTCGCTCACCGAAAACCGCCTTCAATCGGGACTGCAAAACATTCGCTCCTGGTACCCGAAGCACGACCGGCTGCTGGCCAAAGTAACTCTGGTCCGGCTGGATTATCATCCTTCCACCAACACGGTCACTCCGGTATTGACCATCGATAGCGGCCCGCTGGTGGCGGTGCGGCTCAAGGGCGCGAAAGTATCGGGAGGAAAGCCGCGGAGCTTGCTACCCATCTATGAGGAGCAGTCTCTCGACCGGGATCTGCTGGAGGAAGGCAATCGCGATCTGGTCGATTACTTTCAGTCGAAAGGATACTTCGACGCCCGCGTCTCCTACACCACCACCGGGGCGACCAACGGTTCTCAGTTCATCGACTATGCGGTGGATGAAGGGCCGCATCATAAATTGGGTCATCTGGTGATTGAAGGCAACCATTACTTCGATACCCCGACCCTGCGCGAGCGGATGTCCACCCTGCCGGCGACTTTGATTCGATACCGCGAGGGGCGCTATAGCCGGGACGCCCTGGAGCGAGACCTGGATGCGATCCGCGAGTTGTATCGCTCCAATGGCTTTCGCAATGTCGAGGTGAGCTCGCGCGAAGTGGACGACTATCAGGGCAAGCAGGGGCAAATCGCGATTTTCATCGACATCAATGAGGGCCCCCAGTGGTTCGTCTCCAAGCTGGAGCTGACCGGCATAGACGAAGTGGATCGCGACGCCCTGCTCCTGATTTTGCATTCCACCGCCCGACAGCCCTACAGCGAACTCAATATCGCGACGGATCGAGACGACATCCTGGATTATTACTACAACAAGGGCTATCCGGACGCTAAATTTGCCTTCCGATCCGCCCCGGCTGCGGAACCCGATCACGAGGATCTCGAGTTCGTGGTGACTCCGGGGAGGCCCGTTTATGTGCGCGGCGTTCTGGTGTCCGGTCTCAAAATGACGCGGCCCGATCTGGTGCTGGACCGCATTGACCTGCAGGCGGGCGACCCGCTCTCGCAGGATAAAATCACCGGCAGCCAGCGCCGGCTTTATGATTTAGGAATCTTCGCGCGGGTCGACACGGCGTTACAGAACCCGGACGGAGAAGAACCGACGAAATATGTCCTCTATTCGATCGAAGAGGCCGGACGCTACTCCATGAACATCGGCGTGGGCGCCGAAATCGGACGGATCGGCGGGGGCACCACCTCGCTCGATTCGCCCGCCGGCGTTACCGGATTCAGCCCGCGTCTGACCTTAGGTGTGAGCCGCTTGAATTTTTTCGGGTTGGGACATACGCTCGGCCTCCAGACCCTGGTATCTACTCTGGAACAGCGCGCCCTGGTCACATACCTGGCGCCACAATTTGAAGGCAATCCCAACCTGAATCTGCTGTTTTCCGGTGTGTTCGACCTTTCGCACGATGTGCGAACCTTTTCGGCGCGCCGCGAGGAGGGCTCGGTTCAGCTCGGGCACAAGCTCTCCAGGTCCGACACCATTCAATATCGGCTTACATTTCGCAAGGTCAATGTTCTGGGCACTCCTCTGGTTACGCCTGAACTGATCCCACTGCTGTCGCAACCGGTGCGCGTCGGCCTGGTGGGCATCAGCTTTATTCGCGACCGCCGCGACGACCCGCTGGACGCCCATCGCGGTTCGTATAATTCACTGGACCTTTCGCTGGCTTCCCAGGCGCTTTACTCGCAGACCGGCTATGGGCGCGTCAACGCGCAGAATTCCACTTTTTACCCCCTGACCAAGAATGTCACCCTGGCGCGATCCACTACGTTCGGCCTGATCGAGCGCTATTCCGGCCTCCCTGAGATCCCGTTAGCAGAGAGATTCTTCGGAGGCGGCGCATTGTCGAACCGGGCCTTTCCCGATTTCCAAGCCGGGCCGCGCGATCCCGAGACTGGTTTTCCGATCGGCGGCAACGCGCTCTTCCTGAACACCGTCGAGCTGCGGTTTCCTTTGGTCGGCGACAGTCTAGGCGGAGTGCTGTTCAACGACATGGGCAACGTCTACTCCGCCGTCAATAAGATCAGTCTTCGATTTCGCCAGGAAAATCTCCAGGACTTTGATTATGCCGTGCAAGCGTTCGGTTTCGGCATTCGCTACCGCACTCCCATCGGACCGGTCCGCCTGGATTTGTCGCTGAGCCCCAATTCGCCGCGCTTTTTCGGATTCCAGGGCACCGAGAATCAGTTGCTATTTGGCGGAGGCCAGCAAGTGGTGCAGCGGATCAACGTGTTCCAGTTCCATTTTTCCTTGGGGCAGGCGTTCTGATGAAGCTCGCACTGCAATGCCTGCTCGGCCTGGGCTGCTGCCTCCTGATTCAGGCAGAGATTATCGATCGCATCGCGATCTCGGCCGGCAATCAGGTGGTCACGGAATCGCAAATCGACGAGGAGGTGCGGGTCACCGAGTTTCTGAACGGCGAAAAGCTGGACCTCTCGGCCGGCGAACGGAAGAAAGCGGCGGACCGGCTGATCGAACAGGCGCTGGTCAAACGAGAGATGGATTTGAGCCGCTATCCGTTGCCGGAACTGGCGGACGCAGACAAGCAATTCGAAATGCTGCAGGCGAGTTATGCTAGCCCGGCGCAATTTGAAAACGCGCTTCAGACCTATGGGATCACTGCGGACGAGGTCAAACGTCGGCTGTGGTGGCAGTTGACTGTTTTGCGTTTCGTCGAATTCCGCTTCCGTCCGGGAATCCAAATTTCGGATTCGGACGTGCAAGCATACTATAAGCAGCAAGTTGTGAAATGGCAGCAGGAAGGCGTGCGAACGATTCCCAGCTTGGAAGAGGCGCGCCCTCAAATCGAGGAGACTTTGACCCAGCAGCGCATCGATGAGGAGCTGGACCGCTGGCTCGCCGAAGTACGAAGGCAGGTGCCCATTCAATATCTGGATGAGACGCTCAAATGAGCCGGCACGCCAGATTTTTCATCATCGGCTTGTCGAGTATTGCGGCGCTCGTATCGATGGCGCTCATCACGGCGGTCATCATTGCGCGAAGCGATTGGTTTAAGGATAAGGTTCGGCAGCGGATGGTGGCGGTGGTCGAGAATGCCAGCGGAGGCCACGTCGAGATTGGCAGCCTGCGCTATGACTGGCGAACGTTGACCGCCGAGGTCTCGCCGTTTATTCTGCATGGCAAAGAGCCGCCTTCCTCGCCTCCATTTTTCAAGGCGGAAAAAATTCAAGTTGGTCTGAAGATCGTCTCCGCGCTCAAGAAGCAGGTTGATATCGCGATGCTGGTGGTCGAAAAGCCACAAGTGTATGTAACCGTGGCGCCGGACGGGGAGACCAACGTGCCGGCCCCAATCGTGCGCCGCTCCAAGAACAATTTCACTGGACAACTCCTGGATCTAAAAGTTCAGCGCGTTGCACTGGAAAACGGGTGGGCCGAATACAACTCTCATCGAATTCCGTTGGACGTTCACGCGGATGGTCTGGAGGCTTCGCTCACCTATGAAGCCACTGCAACCACGGCTCCGCGCTACGTCGGGCACGTCTCGTCGAAGCAGGTTTGGGCAAAATCGCCGATGGCTCAAGTCCCGCTAGTCTTCGACTTCGATTCCAAAGTGGCGCTGGCGAGCGATTCTTTACAAGTGCTCGAAACAACGCTGGCGACCGCGGACTCAAAGGTTGCGTTAAGCGGCTCCATTACTGATTTTTCTTTTCCGCGCGGGAGCTTCGACGTTACCGCCTCGTCGCCGGTGAGTCAGTTAAAGAAGATGTTCCAGCTTCCTATGGAAGCTTCCGGGACGCTCTCGTTTCGTGGCCGCGCCACCGTGGACAGCAAACCGTTCCGGTACCAGGCTGAGGGAACGCTCGCCGGGCGCGATTTAGCGTATGCATATCGAGGTGTCCCGATTCGAGGCGTTGGTTTTGGATCGCATATCGAACTGACACCTCGCGGAGTGAACTTCACGGGCTTGGATCTCTCGGCGCTCCACGGCCGCTTCCGCGGATCGGCGCAGATCGCTAATTTCAAGCGCGTGACAGCCAGTGGGATGATCGAAGGGTTTCCCTTGAACGAACTGGCCGGGCTGGATCATCAGTCAATCGGCCAGTTAAACGGAAGCGTAAGCGGCCCGATTCTCCTCAAAGCGGCATTGTCGCCATCCGGTTTAACAGACACCACCTTAGAAGCACACCTCGATTTAACGCCTGGCTCTGGCGGCGTGCCAGTCCAAGGCGCGGTCACAGTGAACTACGATCAGCGCGCAGGGACCATCCGGTTGCCGGATGCCGAGGTCAATGTCGGATCAACGCACGTCAGCGCTGCCGGGGTTTTGGGCGGGACTTTAGCCGTCCATGTCGAGTCCAGAAACCTGAACGATGCGCTGGCTGGATTCCCTTTATTAGGAACCAGAGCGCCCGAAAAACTCCCATTCGGGCTGCAGGCAAGTTCGGCGCGATTTGATGGTTCCGTCAGTGGGCCAATTACAAATCTGCGGATATCCGGCAAAGGGGACGCCGAGCATGTCGCGCTGGACTTCGGCCGGTTTGACCACGTCACCAGTGCGTTCGACTTCGATCGATCCACCCTCGACGTCCATAGCTTCACGCTTCAACAGGGCAAGATGCGAGTGGAAGGACAGGGACACGTCGATTTACAAGATTGGAAGGTTCGCGACGCCGGCTCTGTTTCCGGGCTCTTCTCAGTCCGCGGCGGCGACCTTCACGCTCTGGCCGCCCAAGCTGGATTCAATATACCGGCCACGGGCGCTCTCGCAGCCATGCTGCACGTGACCGGGTCCATCGACTCGCCGCTAGTGACCGGGAATGTCGATCTCGCGAACATAACCGCGTACCAGGAACACATCGACACGGCTCGCGCCGATGTCACCATGACGCCCACTGCGGTCGAGATCGCCAATGGAGAGGCGCGCATGGGAGCCGCGCGTATCCTAGTGAGCGGCGGCTACAACCATCTGGCGAACGACTGGAAGGATGGCGCAGTGCGCTTCGACGTCGCAACCAGCGGGCTGACGCTCCCTCAGATCAAGCATGTGCAGGACTTTCGCACCGGCCTCGGCGGCCAGTTCGATCTAAAGGCGAACGGTTCGGCCAAACTGGTGAAGGGCGCGGTCGACCTGACGTCTCTGAACGGCGATCTCGATTGGCGCAACGCCATTGTGGACGGCCATCCTTACGGCAGCTTGCAGGTGACGGCCAGCACGCGCCTGCCGCTGTTGACGCTGGCCGCGAAGGTGAACCTCGGCGGCATCCAGATCCAGGGCGGCGGCGAGTGGCGGATGGAAGGTGACTATCCTGGCCAGGCACGCCTGGAGATTCCCCGCATCCCGTTCGCAGCTCTCCACGATCTGGCGCCGGAACCGCATCTCCGAAAGGAATTGCCGTTCGATGGCTTCCTCGAGGGCGAGGCTATCATCACCGGACCGCTCAATCGGCCCCGCGCCATGAAGGCGGACGTCACGCTTTCCACCCTCCAGTTCACTCCAAATCCGAACGCGAAGCCGGTGGCGGGCGCGCAAGCACAAGACCTGGTTTTGCGAAACGCCCAGCCCGTCCGATTGGAAGCCACCACAAATTCCATCGATATTCGCAGCGCTAGTTTCGCTGCCAAGGACACCACGCTGGAGGCAACGGGCCGTTTGGCGCTGGACTCCACCAGCCCATGGGACTTGAGCCTCCAGGGACGCATCAACCTCACCATCCTTCAAATCTTCAATCCGGATCTGCTAGCCTCCGGGTCCTCGGTGATCAACGTGGCCGTACGGGGAGCGTTAACGGAGCCGCAAGTGGACGGGCGCCTGGAGCTGATGAACGCATCCTTATTCCTGCGCGATTTTCCCAACGGCGTGGATCAAGCCAACGGGCTAATTCTCTTTGACCGGAATCGCGCTACCGTGCGGGCGTTAAACGCGACCACGGGAGGAGGGACGGTTGCGTTCCAGACCGGCAGCTTTGTGGGCTTCCGCGGCGAGGCGCTCCTCTATAACCTGCAAGCCACCGCGAGCAACGTGCGCTATCGTTCTCCGGACGGCCTGAGCGTCACAGCCAACGCCAACCTAAGCCTGACAGGTACGTCCCAGAGCAGTTTGCTGTCGGGTTCGGTGACGGTGGTGCGCGCGGCCTTCAATCCGCGCACCGATGTCGGCGCGATCCTGGCCGCTACCGCCAAACCGATAGCCTTATCGCCCACACCGAACGAGTATCTTCGCGGACTTCAGTTCGACGTGCAGGTGAACACCACGCGCAGCATGGAGATTGAGACCACGCTCACGCGTAATATCCAGGCCGATACCAGCCTGCGGCTGCGCGGTACTCCCGACCAGCCGGTGTTGCTCGGCAGCATCGACGTGAATTCGGGCCAGATCGAGTTCTTCGGCAACAAGTACACCATCAACCGGGGCGAAATCAACTTCTATAACGCGGTCAAGATCGAGCCCATCATCGACATGGATCTGGAAACCAAGGTGCGCGGCATCACCGTAGACATCAGTTTTTCGGGACCGCTCAGCAAGCTGAACTTCTCGTACCGCTCCGATCCCCCTCTGCAGGCCAACGACATTATCGCGCTGCTGGCGGTGGGACGCGCCCCTGCAACCACCGGCGGCCTCACCTCATCTCAATTGACCACCAACATGAGCTATCTCGCCACGGGAAGCAACGGATTGCTGGAACAAGCCATCGGGGGGGACTCCGGCCGTCTGCAAAAATTCTTCGGAGTGAGCCATATCAAGCTCGATCCTCAGCTCACCGAAGTGACCACCATTCCGCAATCGCGGCTCACACTGGAACAGCAAGTCTCGGCCGACATCACGCTCACCTACATTACGAACCTGGCGGTGACCAACCAACAGATCGTGCGCGTGGAGTGGGACCTGAGCAGAAAGTGGTCGGTGGTCGCACTGCGGGACGAGAACGGCGCTTTCAGCGTCGACGTCCAGTATCGCAAGCGCTTCAAGTAAATGCGGCTGCGAAAAATCCAGGGCAAGCTCAAAGTGGAGCACAGCATCATCGATGGAGTTCGCGATGTGCTCGAGCGGCTGCTTCAGCAGAACGCGTCGATCCGCGCCGTGATCCCCGGCGTAATCCGGCCGGTTCGCGACGCCAAAGGTGAGGTCAAGATTCACGTCACGGTTCCGGTCACCAACGGCTGGAAGGCAATCGCTTTGAGCGCCGGCGCGCGCCAGGAGTTGTTCATCAGCACCGCTCTGTCTAAGGACGAACTGGAGCACGCACTGTTCCAAGCTTCCCGGGTCACCTGAATGTGAAGCGCCCTGGGCCGATTGGTTAGCCGGCTAAGGGATAACCCTGCCGAGTACTAGAGCGATCCTCTTCAGGAAAACGATCCAGTGCGCGATCGGTCTTCCAGTGATTGGCTGAACTTCGACTAAGTCTGCTAACGTTAGCCCATTTTCCACCCGATGAGGGATTTAGATTCGTTGCAGGACAAGTGTGAAGATCCTCATCGCAGATGACAGCATAGTCTCGCGACATTTACTGGAAGCCACGCTGCGCAAGTGGGGCTACGACGTTACGGTAGCTTGCGACGGGCCCGAGGCGTTGGAAGCTCTCCAGCAAGGCGATTCCCCCGCGCTGGCGATCCTGGATTGGATGATGCCCGGCATGACCGGACTGGAAGTGTGCCGCCGCATCCGGCAGCGCGCCCGCGAGCCTTACATTTACATCCTGCTGCTCACTTCCAAGAGCCAAAAAGAAGATCTGATCGAGGGTATGGATGCGGGCGCCGACGACTACATCACCAAGCCTTTCGATCAACACGAGCTCCAGGTCCGGCTGCGGGCCGGTAAACGTCTCGCGGATCTACAGGCGGAGCTGCTTTCGGCCCGCGAAGCCCTGCGTGAACAGGCCAGTAAAGATTCGCTTACCCGTCTGTGGAACCGGCGCTCGATTCTGGACATGCTGAGCCGCGAGTTGGCGCGCTCGGTCCGTGAACCCACGCCCATCGGCGTGGTGATTGTGGACCTGGATCATTTCAAGGACGTCAACGACAGCCATGGCCACCTGGTGGGCGACGCCGTGCTCTGCGAGGCTGCCCGCCGGATGCAGGGCGCCATCCGCCAGTATGACTCGATCGGCCGCTACGGCGGAGAAGAATTCCTGATCCTGCTGCCGGGCTGCGATGAGCAGACCAGCTTCACTCAGGCGGAACGCTTGCGCAAACAGATCGGGAACGCGGAAATGTCGCTCAACGGCGGCTCGCTGCACTTGACTGCCAGCTTCGGGGTTACCTGCGCGATGCCAGGGCGGCGCTGGGATCCCGAGACGCTGATCCGGAAAGCGGATGAGGCATTGTATTTAGCCAAGAAATTGGGACGCAATCGAGTGGAGTTCTTAAGCTACGATTCCGATCTCGCCATGGCGGACAGCCCCGCCGAAGTCGAGTCCATCGCCTCGGTCTGATAAACGCTATCTGATTAAAGTTAATGCCTAAACGCTAACGCGTCTGCGCGACTTGGAAATGGCTCAGCGTGCTCGCGTAGCTCGCCAGGCCCTTGTAGAGCGCTTCGGCCAGGCGGTCGCGGTACTCCAGACGCTTCATGATGCTTTCATCATGCGGGTTGCTGATAAATCCGATCTCGGCTAGCACCGACGGCATGGACGCGCCGATCAATACCACGAAGGGCGCCTTCCGTATACCGCGATCCTTGGCGTGAGCATCAGTTTTGGCCGAAACGGTGTAAAGCGCCGACTGAATCCGCGTGGCGAACTCGCGCGATTCCTCCACTTTGTCCTTCAGCGCGATTTTCTCCAGCAGGTCTTGCAGCTCATACACGGTCTGCTGTGACCCGGAGTTCTCGCGGGCCGCCACTTCGAGCGCGCTCCTGGACGTGGTGAAGTTCAAATAGTACGTCTCCACGCCGGCGGCGGTGCGCAGGCTCGACGAATTGGCGTGAATCGAAAGGAACAGGTCGGCCTTGGCTTCGTTAGCGATCTCGGTCCGCCGCTCGAGCGGGATGAAGGTATCGTCGGAGCGCGTAAAGATCACCTCGCTGCCCATACGCTCCTCGATCATTGCGCCCAGGCGCTTGGCTACATCCAGAACCAGATCCTTCTCGCGCAAGCCCTCCGGGCCAACCGTGCCGGTATCGTGACCGCCATGACCGGGATCGAGCACAATCCGGCCAACCTTCAAACCGAGGACGCGGATCATCGAGCGCTCGCCGGAAGTATTGCGCTTAGCAGGCAGCGCCGTTTCAGAAGCCCCTCGGTCGGGGACGGCAGTTGCGGCAGGGCTCGCCGTGGGTGGATTCGAGGGTGGCGGCGTCACCAGTGCGTTGATCGGCGTCACAGTGCTAGCAACCGTGACCAACGGTAACGGAGCAGCAGGCTTGACCAAAAACGGAGGAGCGCTGGGGACAAGCATGCCAGTGGCAATCTTCGAGTTCATTGCGGCCACGGCGGGCGATCGCATGACATTTTGAACTTCCATGATCCGCGGGGGCTCCGGCAGG
>Ga0182024_10004656_pt1 | contig 31346 bp, 29 predicted proteins | sample P32metaG_FD_120480 | JGI IMG/M metagenome (GOLD analysis project Ga0182024, IMG submission 120480) | Permafrost microbial communities from Stordalen Mire, Sweden - P3-2 metaG (Illumina Assembly) | ecosystem: Environmental > Terrestrial > Soil > Wetlands > Permafrost | place: Sweden: Stordalen... | reverse complement strand
GCCAGCCGGTCGAGCGGCATGTTGCACGGCGTGACCTCGTTCCACGACGACGCGACGCCGACCTGCGCCTTGCCCCAGTCGTCATCGGTCATGCCGATCGCGCGCAGCATCGCTCGAGCGGGCGCACGCGTGTTGCCGTCGGTGACCTCGTGGCTGCGGGGCCGGTTCTGTACTGTGTCGACCATCGGGCCAGCGTAGCGACCGGGGCGGGCTCGCCGGCCGGGCGCTCGGCGGCACCGCCCACCGCGAGCGCGTGCGCACGGCGCTCGCCGAGCGGCGAAGATGTAGCAGTGGATCCGCCCGACTCGGTCTCCGATCTGATGGTGCTCTTGGCGCGGGGAGCCGCGGTGCGCGACGAACCGGAACTCGACGGCCTCGCGCACGCGCTGCAATGCGGAACGATCCTGCGTCTCGCACATCCCGCCGATGTCGAACTGGCCGTCGCCGGTCTCGTCCACGACATCGCCGACATCGCCTACCCCGACGACCACCGCGACCACGAACGGCGGGGAGCCGCACTCGTCGAACCGCTCCTCGGACCGCGCGTCGCACGATTGGTGGGCGCGCATGTGCTCGCCAAGCGGTACCTCGTGACCACAGAGCCTGCGTATCGCGCCCGCCTGAGTTGGCGCAGCGAGCAGACCCTGTCGCTGCAGGGTGACGCACTCACCGACGCGGACCTCGCCGCGCTCGCCGCCGATCCCGACCTGGCGGCCATCCTCGAGCTCCGTCGCGCCGACGAACGCGCCAAGGACCCCGCGGCCGAGGTGCCCGGTCTGGACGTGTGGCAACCCTTGATCTGGGACGTGGCGCGGTGAACAACTCCGTCTCGTTCGATCAGGCGGTCGAGTTCTACGACCGCACCCGAGGCGGCATCGTCGTCGGACGCAAGTTCGCGCAGGTGACGAGCCGGTACCTCGCGCCCGCGTCGCGTGTCCTTGAGCTCGGTGTCGGCACGGGCCTCGTCGCGTTGGCACTCGCTGAGCTCGGCCACACCGTGGTCGGCATCGACCTGTCGTCGAACATGATCGCGCTCGCCCGCGACCGGATCGGCGCCCGGGTCGCGCTCGGCGACGCGATGCGGGTGCCGATCGAGTCGGCATCGTGCGACGCGATCGTCGCCGCGCGCGTCCTGCATGTCGTCGGTGATCCCGCGGCCGTGCTCACCGAGGCGGCCCGCGTCGTCCGACCCGGTGGGCATCTCGTCGTCGTGCTCGCCGGCGGTGGCCGCTTCGACGACCTCGAACGCCGAGACGACATCGAACGCCGAGACGACATCGACGACGTCGCGTTCGAGTTGCGGATCGGTCGCGCGGCACGCGGACCGACCGCCGACGACGCCATCGAGTTTGCAGCTTCCGCCGGTTTGTCGATCATCGGGCGCGAGCGCACCACACCCGACGAATACGCCGAGAGCCCCCGCGAGTACGCGGCCCGCATCGAAGCCCGGACCTGGTCGGGCCTATGGGACATCGACGACGAGACCTGGGCTCGCTCGGTGCAGCCGACAATCGATCGGCTGCTCGCACTCCCCGATCCTGATCGTGCACGCCCCCGCCGCCGTTCGCACCGCGTGCTCGTCTTTTCCCGAGTCTGAGCCCAACGTCCCCGCAGGCCGTTAGCCTCGCCCGGTCATGAGCGAGCCGTTCGACGTGATCGTGGTCGGTGGCGGGCACAACGGCCTCGTTGCCGCCGGTCTGCTCGCCAGGCGGGGCGCCCGCGTCACCGTGCTCGAACGTCGGGCCACGGTCGGGGGCGCGGCCACGACCGAACAGCCGTGGGGATCGGCGTTCAAGATCAGTGCACTGTCCTACGTCGTGAGCCTCATGCCGGCCGAGATCTTGCGTGAGCTCGACCTGCGACGCTACGGCTACAAGATCTACCCGCAGCACGGATACTTCGTCCCCTACCGGGACGGACGCGCGCTGCAGCTCCCCGCCAACGACCCCGCACGACGCCGTACCCAGATCGAGCAGTTCTCGCATACCGACGCCGCGGCGTACGACCGATGGGATGTTTGGCTCGGACAGCTCGCCGAGATACTCGGCCCGCTGCTCGCGACGATCCCACCGAGCCTCGGGTCGACACGACCTCGAGATCTCGTCGACCAGGCGCGGCTGATATGGACCTTGCGACGCTTGGGGATCTCGGGTGTCGGCGACGTGACCCGCCTGTTCACGGTCAGCATCGCCGATCTGCTCGACGAGTGGTTCACGTCGCCGCAGATGCAAGGAGTCCTGGCGGTCAGCGGCGTGATCGGAACCTGGGCCGGTCCTCGCTCACCGGGCACCGCCTACGTGATGGCGCATCACAAACTCGGCGACGCCGGCGAAGGACAACTCGGTTCGTGGGGTTTCCCGGCGGGCGGCATGGGCGCGGTCAGTGACGCGCTGCGCGCCGCCGCGACCGCGGCCGGCGCAACGGTGCGCACCGACGCACCGGTCGCGCGCATCGATGTTCGTGCCGGTCGCGTACGCGGCGTGACCCTCCAGTCCGGCGACCAACTGCGCGCCGACATCGTCGTGGCGGCGACCCACCCGAAGATCACGTTCTTGGATCAGATCGACCGTGCCGTACTGCCAGCCGATTTCGTCGCAGCCATCGAACGGTGGAAGACACGCAGCGGCACCGTGAAGGTCAACGTCGCGGTCGACCGGCTGCCCGAATTCGCAGCCAAACCCGGCTTCGATCCTGAGGTGCACGGCGGCACCATCGTGCTCGCCGAATCGCTCGACCAGGTCGAACGTGCCTTTCAGGACGCGGTCGCCGGCCGCGCCGCTGCACTCCCGTTCGCCGACATCTGCATCCCCTCGGTGTTCGACCCGACGCTCGCCCCGTCCGGACAGCACGTCGTGTCGATGTTCACCCAGTGGGTCCCCCACCCGTGGGCCGCGTCGCCGTGTTCCGAGGAGCTCGACGCCTACGCCGACCGGGTGATCGCACGCGTCGACGCAGTTGCGCCCGGCTTCACCAGTTCGATCTTGCACCGCCAGGTCATCGGGCCGTTCGAGATGGAACACGACTACGGTCTCGTCGGCGGCAACATCTTTCACGGCGAACTCTCACCCGACCAGCTTTTCCATATGCGCCCCGCGCCCGGATACGCCGACTTTCGCACCCCGATCGACGGCCTATACCAAGCGAGTAGCGCGACGCACGGCGGCGGCGGCGTGACCGGCATTCCCGGTCTCAACGCGACCCGCCAGATCGTGCGCGATCGCGCACGGAAGCATCGGCGTCGTGCGTAGGCCAGTGGCCGCGCTGGTCGTCGCGATGTTGGCGTTCGGGTTCGCGTTCGCGCCGACCGGTTCGGCGCACCGCGCCGGCGCGGCCGGCCCGCTCCGCATGACGGTCGCGACGCTCGGACGCATCGGGTCACTGGATCCTCGGCACGGCGACAGCGTGATCGCGCGCGAGGTATGGAACCTCCAATATCCGACGTTGACCACACTCGACCCCCAAACGTTCGACCCTGCGCCCGGACTCGCAGCTGCGTGGTCACCGCTTGCGGACGGTCGCGGCTGGATCTACGACCTCCGGCCCGGCCTCACATGGTCGGACGGTCAACCGGTCACCGCGGCCGACGTCGTCTACTCGTTCGACGAAGCACGCGACGACCGTTGGCCCTATGCCGCGGGCATGTTCGATGGGCTCAACGCACGCGCGTTGAACTCGCATTCGGTGCAGGTCACGTCGACGCTCGCCGAACACCTCCTGCCGGGCTTGTTGGTCCACGTCGTGCCCGCGCACGTGTTCTCGAAGTTCGCCGACCTCGACACGAATTTGGCGAAACTGGGCGTGTCCGACGGACCGTGGCATGTCGTCGGCGCGACTGCCGATTCCGTCGAGCTCGACGCGACGAACGGGCCCGCCGGACCCGCGCTCCAACAGATCGTCTTCCGCACCTATACGAGTGCGGGCACGCTGATCGACGCGCTCGCACACCGACAGGTCGACGTGATCAGCGGCGTGCCCGTCTCCGATCTCGGTCGTCTCGAGACGTTGCCGCACGTCACCGTCGATCATGCCAGCGACGGCACGCAATATTTCCTCATCGACCACCTTGGCAACGCACGGGTCCGCCAGGCGGTCTCGCTCGCAATCGACCGGACCGAACTGGTCACGCAAACCGTCGACGGTATCGGCACGCCCGGCGTCGTCCCCCTGATCGCGAGTGGCGCGAGCTGGGCGCTCGACGACACGACCGTCGAGTCCCTCACCGCGGCGCTCGACGCGCAACCCGACCGTGCCCGACAGCTCGCGGTGACGACGCCACCGATCGCGAAGCTCACGTTTGCGGCACCGGCCGACGCGACGAGCGAGCAGGTCGCGACCTTCATACGCAACGCGCTCGCGGGGGTGGGTATCCAAACGACGACCAGCTCGGCCGACAACCCGACGGTCGATCTGTCGCTCCAACACGCGACGATCGCCACCGACCCCACCGCGATGCTGCGCGGCCTCACGTGCGATATCTGCACGGCGACGTTCCGGCAGTACTCGTCGACCACCGACGCCACAACCCGCCTCGACGCGGCCCACCTCATGCTGCAGCACGCGGTCGCGCAGGCCACGGTTCTCGGTCTCTTCCAGCCCGATACGTTGCAGGCATTCCGCAACAACCGGTTCGCCGGCTTTCTCCCCGAACCCCAACAGCGCAGCCTCGTGGTGTTCGGACCGACGGTCGCGCAATACAGCGAGCTTTCCGCCGCGCCGCCACCGCCGGGTGAAGGCTCGAGCGACACCACCTACGCCATCGGTGCAGTGATCGTGCTCGCGCTGTGTGCCGCCGCCTACGGCGCGGCCGCATGGATCCGGCACCGTTTCTCGACGACAGGAGACGCATGAACGTTGACGCCGCATTGACGAGCACCGGCCTCGGCGCGGTGGCCGCCGCCGCGACGGAGATCGAGGCGGTCGGCTACGACGGCATCTTCAGCTTCGAAGGCCAGCACGATCCTTTTTTTCCGTTGTTGCTCGCCGCCGAACATACCGAGCGTGTGCAGCTCACGACCGCGGTCGCGATCGCCTTCGCACGAAACCCGATGACCCTGGCGCAGACCGCGTACGACTTGCAGCTCGCATCCCACGGAAGGTTCCGCCTCGGGCTCGGCACGCAAATCAAGCCGCACATCGAGAACCGGTTCTCGATGCCGTGGTCCCAGCCGGTTGCGCGCATGCGCGAACTTGTGCTCGCGATCCGCGCGATTTGGACAACTTGGCATGAGGGCGCACCGCTCGACTTCCGCGGCGAGTTCTACCGGCACACGTTGATGACGCCGTTCTTCAATCCCGGACCGAGCCCGTACGGATTGCCGAGCATCTTCCTCGCCGGTGTCGGGCCCCGCATGACCGAAATGGCCGGCGAGATCGCCGACGGGTTCATCGTGCATCCGTTCGGCAGCGAACGATCGCTTCGAACGCTGACCATCCCGGCCCTGACACGGGGCGCGGCGCGCGCGGGCCGAACGCTCACCGACGTGGAAGTGGCGTTTCCGCTCATGGCCGTCGTCGCCGACAACGACGAGCAGCTGATGCGCGGTCGCGAAGCGATGCGTCCGCGTCTCGCCTTTTACGGTTCTACCCCGGCCTACAAGGTCGTGCTCGACGTTCACGGCTGGGGCGATCTGCAACCCGAACTGAACCGGCTCTCGAAAGCCGGCGACTGGGCCACGATGAGCTCGCTGATCACCGACGAGATGGTCGACACGTTCAGCGTGCAGGGCTCTCCCGACCGCGTCGGCGCGATCGTACGCGAACGGTACGGCGACCTGGTCCAGCGGGTTTCGTTGGACACGAGCGCCCGACTCGACCCGGTCCGCGTCGGGCGAGTTCTGGCCGGGCTGCACAGCTGACCGGCTGTCGTCGACCACACAGCCACCCGCACGTCAGGTCAGGGATCGGGGGTCGGGACGACCGCGTGGCGTTCTGATGCCGCGGTCGCCCCGGTGGTTGTCCGCGTCGGTGACGCAGCGAACGGCGCGGCGAGCCCCGATCGGACGGGACGCACCGGCGGACCGAAGTGAGCGGACCGGTCTACGCGAGGCGTGCGTCGAGGAGATCGCTGAGGATCTGCGCGTTGCCTTTGCCTTCGAGCCCGCGCATGACCTCGCCCATGAGGAACCCCCGCTTCTTTTTCCGCACCTTGTCGTCCGGCGCGGCCCGGTACTCCTCGATGGCCGCGCCGTTCACCGCGAGCACCGCATCGACGGCAGCCGTGAGCTGCGCGAGGTCGGTCACTTGGGCGAGGCCACGGTCGCGCACCACGTCGCTGGGCCACTTGTCTTCGGCCATCGACTCGGCCAGCACGTCTTTCGCCTGGCCGCGGGAGATGGTGGTGTCGGCAACGAGCCCGACGAGGTCGGCCAGCATCTCGGGTGTCAGCACGGCCGGTGAAAGCCCACGATCGTTGAGGTATCCGAGCACATCCTGGCGCACCCAGTTGGCAACGTCTTTTGCGGAACCGGCCTTCAGGGCGGCGACGGCCTGCTCGGCGTAGTCGGCAAGGCCCGCGACGTCGACGAGTACGCGCGCGTCGTCGTCTTTGATGTCCCACGCTTCGATCAACCGGGCGCGGCGCGCGGCGGGAAGTTCGGGCATCGACGCCCGCACCCGGGCGCGCATCTCGTCGGTGGGCGCGACCGGCACGAGGTCCGGTTCGGGGAAATACCGGTAGTCGTGGGCTTCTTCTTTGGAACGTCCGGGGAGCGTGCGTCCGCCGTCCTCGTCCCAGTGGCGTGTCTCTTGCACGACCCGTGCGCCGGAATCGAGCAGCGCTGACTGCCGCTGCGTCTCGTGCTCGATCGCGTGGACGAGCGAGCGCAAGGAGTTCAAGTTCTTGATCTCGGCGCGGGTGCCGAACTCGGCGGAGCCGGCCGGTCGGACCGAAACGTTCGCGTCGATACGCAGCGAGCCTTCTTCCATCTTCACATCGGAGACACCGACGGCAAGCAACGTGGCGCGCAACTCGTCGACGTAACGTTTGGCCTGCTCTGCCGAACGGATATCGGGTTCGCTGACGATCTCGAGCAACGGGACGCCGGCCCGGTTGTAGTCGACGAGGGAATGATCGGCGTCGTGGATGCGTCCACCGCCGCCGACGTGCAGTGACTTGCCGGTGTCCTCTTCGAGGTGCGCGCGAGTGATGCCGACACGGACACCGTCGACGTCGAGCCAGCCGTCGATCGTGATCGGCTCGTCGTACTGGGAGGTCTGGTAGTCCTTGGGCATGTCGGGATAGAAGTAGTTTTTGCGCGAGAAGATCGAACGGGCCGGCACGCGCAGATGTAAGGCCTCTGCGACACGGAGGGCGTATTCGACGGCACGCTCGTTGAGCACCGGCAGCGACCCGGGCAGTCCGAGACACACGGGACATATGTGCGTGTTCGGTTCGTCGCCGAACTCGTTGGGGCAACCGCAGAACAGCTTGCTCACCGTCGCGAGCTCGCAGTGCACTTCGAGGCCGACGACTGTCTCCCACGTGTGGGTCGAGGTGACCGTCATGTTCCCGATCCTCCCAGATGCGAGGAAATCGGCGCGGCCAGCTCGATCGACCGGCCGACCCGGAACATCACCGGCTCGCCGCCTGCGGGTGCGAGCACCTGCACCCCGATCGGCAGCGCCGGGGTACCTCCCGGCGCGTCGACCGGCAGCGCGGTGCCGAACGGAATCGACATTGCCGCGTGTCCGGCCAGATTGGACGGGATCGTGCAGATGTCGTTGAGGTACATGGTGAGCGGGTCGGTGGTCTTTGCCCCCAACTCGAACGCGACCGTCGGCGACGTCGCCGCGAGCAGCACGTCGAACTGTTCGTAGGCGTGTTCGAAGTCGCGGATGATCAACGTCCGCACGCGCTGCGCCTGGCCGTAGAAGGCGTCGTAGTAGCCGGCCGAAAGCGCGTAGGTCCCGAGCATGATGCGGCGTTTCACTTCGCGCCCGAAGCCTGCCTCGCGGGTCCGTGCGTTCATGTCGGCGACGTCGGCGCCGTCGATGCGAAGCCCGTAACGGACGCCGTCGTAGCGGGCGAGATTGGATGACGCCTCGGCGGGGGCGATCAGGTAGTAGGCGGAGAGCCCGTACATCGTCGACGGCACCGAGACGCGCTCGGTCTTGGCGCCTGCGTCGGTCAATGCGTTCGCGGCTGTCTCGACCGCCGCTTTGACATCGGGTTGTATCCCATCGGTGTCGGTCAACTCGGTGACGATGCCGATCCGCAGCCCTTCGACGCCGCGCTCGAGGTCGTCGAGCAGTGACGGCGCTGGCTGGGCGATCGACGTCGAGTCGCAACTGTCGTGACCGCCGATGACTTCGAGCAGCAACGCCGCATCGGAAACAGAAGACGCGAACGGCCCGACCTGGTCGAGCGACGACGCGAAGGCGATGAGTCCGTAGCGCGAAACTGCGCCGTAGGTCGGCTTCACTCCGACGACACCGCACAGCGAGGCGGGCTGACGAACCGAACCGCCGGTGTCAGATCCGAGCGCGACCGACGCGAAGCCGGCAGCCACCGCAGCTGCGGAACCTCCACTTGACCCGCCCGGCACGCGCGACAGATCGTGTGGATTGCGGGTCGGCCCGAACGCCGAGTTCTCGGTCGAGCTGCCCATCGCGAACTCGTCGAGGTTGGTTTTGCCCACCGCGACCGCGCCCGCGTTCCGGACGCGCTGCACGACCGTCGCGTCGTACGGCGGGCGCCACCCTTCGAGAATTCGTGACGAACACGTCGTTGGCACGCCGCGTGTGCAGAGGTTGTCCTTGAGGGCGATCGGTACGCCGGCGAGCGGGCCAGGATTGTCGCCGCGTGCGATCGCGGCGTCGATCTCGTTGGCCCGTTCACGGGCGTCGTCGGCGGTCACGAGGTTGAATGCGTGCACGTCGCTCTCACGTGCCGCGATCTGCGCGAGATGTGCTTCGAGGACGTCACGCGCGCTGCGGCGCCCGGCCCGTACGTCGGCGGCGATGCTGAGGGCAGCGTCGGTCACGGCGCTTCACCGAGGATCCGCGGGACGCGGAACCGGCCGCCTTCGGCTGCGGGCGCAGCCGCCAACACTTCGTCTCGGGGCAGGCTTGGGCGAGTCGCGTCGACCCGGAACACGTTGACGAGCGGCAACGGGTGCGCGGTCGGGGGCACGCCGGCAGTGTCGAGCGCCGACACTTGCGCCGCGTGTTCGAGGATCGCGCCGAGCTCGGTGGTCAACGAGTCGAGCTCGTCGTCGGTCAGCGCCAGACGGGCGAGACGCGCGACGTGTTCGACCTCGGCTCGCGTGATGGAGTGATCGGACACGACGCAGACGCTACTTGTACGGGTCGAGTTTGCTGAGCGGCAATGTCCACCACTCGGCCGTCGCCGCCGACCAGTCGGGATCTGGGTAGATGCAGTCGACCGGGCACACGGGAAGGCATTTGTCGCAGCCGCTGCACAGTTCGGGAACGATGACGACGTCGGCGCCGTGATTGAAGATCGCTCCGAACTGCGACGGGCAGTGGCGCAGGCAGGCGTCGCAGTTGATGCACTCCGACATCTCGATGCGCAGCGGCGGATTTTTCCACTTCGGGTTCCGCTCGTGCGCTTCGATGCGCTCCAACCTCGTCCGCGCGACCATGACACCCAGCGTAGATGGGGCGCCGGATCGGAGCCTCCAGAGGTTTTTTTCGCCGGTGTCGACGGCGGCGGCAGGGCTCCCCTACGATCTGGCGCCTCGGACCCCGAGTACCCGAAGCGAGGAGATTCGAGTGGCCGACAAATACGTCTTCCTCTCCGACGAGTGGTTCGATGCCGCGTCGAAGCTCATCGCCGAACATGGGACCGGCGGTCCGCCGGCCGCGAATCTCGTGATGAATCTCGAAGTGACCGACGGTGGCAAGACCACCCAGTTCCACATGGGCAGCCGTGACGGCGCCACGCTGTTCGGCAAAGGTCACACCGACGGCGCCGACCTCACGCTCGCGACCGACATCGACACTGCCCGCGAGGTGTTCGTCGCCAACAACCCGGCGGCGGGCATGCAGGCGTTCATGGCCGGCAAGGTACGCATTCAGGGCGACATGACGAAGCTGATGATGGCGCAGGCGGGCGGTCAGGGCGGCAACCCGCAACTCACCGAAGCCCTCCAGTCGATCACCGAATAGGCGCGACCGGTCCCGGATCGTCCGACATCGCTGTCGCAGCGGGCGGATCGCCCGAAGCGACGCGCTCAGGCGTCCTCGAGCGACACCGCAAGCAGCCAGCCGAAGTCACGCATCCGCGCCCGCGACTTCACCGCGTACGCCTGGAGTTGACTCGACGGGCCCAACTTCACGGGCCGCCCATATCCACTTCCCGGCCGCTCCAACGGCGGTCGGGTTGATGCGCCGTGCGGCACGCGCCGCATCAGCCTTTACTCCTGTAGTTCCGCTCGATGCTCATTTCGACTCCCGGTCATTACCCGCCCCCGGAAAGCCCCGCCCACAGTTGCTGTCTTTCCACGTCGTGCACCCAACTCATGTTTCGGGACGCAACGTTATTCGGACGATAAGGCGCCGACCTGTTGTCAACAATGAGCCGGAAGAACCATGTGTCGGCCACCTGTTCCCATCTCACGCCGCGAGTCGGGACAAAAGGGATAAGACGATGGGGTTGCGGGGGTTCTACATGATCCGAACAGCTCGGGTCGGGTCGTCGGTCGTCGTCGACCGGCCATGCCGATCGGGCTGGCGCTTCGGGCCCGCTGCTCACCCTTTCGGTGGACGCGCGAGCTTCGGCGCCTCGACGGCGAGCTCCGCGATCGTCCAACGGTCGCCGTGGTCGATCTTCTCGGCGGTCGTCCACGACTGCACCCGCTGCACCGTGGCGCCCTGCACGAGGAATGTCTCGCCAGTGAACGGGCAGGCCGCGGTTGCCAGGTAGGCCACGAACGGTGAGACGTTTGCCGGGTCCCACACGTCGAAACCGTCGGCGGGTGCCTTCACGACCTCCGACAGGCCGGGGGTCGCTTCTGTCAGCCGCGTCCGGGCGGCCGGCGCGATCGCGTTGGAACGAACGCCGTAGCGCGACAACTCTTTCGCGCAGATCTGCGAGAGGGTCGCGATGCCGGTTTTCGCCGCGCCGTAGTTCGCCTGGCCCGGGTTCGAGAACAGTCCTGAGGTCGACGAGGTGTGCACGATCGATGCGTTCACCGTCTTGCCCGCTTTGGTTTGCTCACGCCAGTAGGCACCAGCGTGGCGGGTCGGGCAGAAATGTCCTTTCAGGTGCACGGCGATCACGGCGTCCCATTCGGCTTCGGTCATGTTGATGATGACGCGATCGCGCAGGATGCCGGCGTTGTTGACCAACACATGCAGATCGCCGAACGTGTCGACGGCCTGGGCTACCAGACGTTGCGCGCCGTCCCAGTCGGCGACGTTGTCACCGTTGACGACCGCTTCGCCGCCCATGGCCTTGATCTCTTCGACGGTCTGCATCGCCGCGCTCGGGTCGCCACCTTCGCCGTGCATGTCGCCGCCGAGGTCGTTGACGACCACCTTGGCGCCCTCACGTGCGAACAGAAGCGCGTGCTCGCGTCCCAATCCGCGGCCGGCGCCGGTGATGATCGCAACCCGTCCCTCGAGTGCACCCATGGTCGGCTCTCCTCGTCGTCTCGGCAGCGAGGCGGCATGGTATTCGTCGCCTCGACCCGCAGGAGCGTTCAGCCGCCCTGGTTCGAGGGCTGACCGAACGTGAGTGTCACCGTTGTCGTGTCGAGCGGGACCATGGCGCCGGGCCTGGGGGTCTGACCGACCACCACGTCGTTGCCGTGTTCCGAACCGTTGATCGCGATCCCCAGGCCGTGGGTTTCGTTGATCAGGACCTGCGCCTGCGTCAGGCTGTCGAACATGAGATCGGGGACCTTCACCAGGACCGGTCCCTGCGACACGGTCACTGCCACCACCGACCCGTAGGCGACGGTCTGGTCCGCGGCCGGCACGGTCGAGATGACCTCACCGGTCGGAACGTTGTCCGAGAACATGTCGTTGGTGCGCTTGGCGGTCAAATGCTTCGCCGCGAGCGCGGCGACCGCAGCCGGATACGGCTGGCCCGACACGACGGGAACGACGACCGGGGCGAATCCCTTCGACAGCACGACCGCGAGGGGCGCGTCGGGGGCGACGCTCGTTCCGGGCGGCGGTGACACACTCATCACGGTGTTCGCACCGAACCTGCCGTTGTACTGCGCGGTCGGTGTCCCGTACGCGAAGCCGATCGCATCGAGCTGCTTCTTGGCGGCCGCCCACGGCTCCCCGATGACTTTGGGGACGGAGACCGGAGCCGGACCGGACGACACGATCAGCCCAACCTGGCGCACGGCGGTCCACGTCCCGGGGCCGGGAGACTGGCCGACGACGACGTCCTTCGGATCTGGCGAAACCTGGTGGGACACGTGGTACGACAGCCCGTCCTGCCGTGCAATGTGTTCGGCCTCCGCCTCGACCCGACCGACGAGTCCCGGAACGGAAAGCGTCGTGGCGCCGCTGACCCGCGCGAACGCTGACGCGGCGAGCGCAACCGTCGCGAGCAGCACGACCGCGACGACGAACGGCACGAGCCGACGTTGTCCCGGCGTCCGTTGCCCGGGCGTTTGCTCCGTGGCGCCGGGGCGGGGGCTACGCGACTTCTCGAGCGCCGACGGTGCAGACGGCGCCGGCATCGACGCCGCGTCCTGGTCGAACAGCGGCGGCTTCGCGGGTGCCGCGACACGGGTCGGGTGCGGGTCGTGCTGATCGACCATTCCTGCGAGCACGAGCGGACCGGGCGGCGGGAGCGCATCGCCCACGTCGGCGAGCGCTTGACGCATGGTGCCCGCGTCGGGATATCGATCGCCGGGTTGCAGACGGCCGGCGCGATCGATCACCGCGGCGAGCGGCCCGAGCTCCTCCGACGCGATCAGGGGACGCTGCGTACGGGCGGTGAGCATCCCGATCGTCGTGTCAGCCGCGAACGGAACCCGTCCGGTCACCGACTCGACGAGCACGAGCGCCAACGAGTACAGGTCGGAACGGGCATCGAGGGCCACGCCGGTCGCTTGCTCAGGTGAGGCGTAGCGAGCCGTGCCGAGCATGCCTCCAGCCGGCTCGGTCCAGCTCGCTTCCGCGAGAGCGCGCGCCAGACCGAAATCCGCGACCCGAACGATGCCATGTTCGTCGAACAACAAGTTGGCCGGCTTCACGTCGCGATGCAGCACGTCGCGGGCGTGCGCATATTCGAGCGCAGACGCGACGTCACGTCCGACCCGGGCCGCCTGGGAGACGGACAGCAACGTACCCTGATCGAGCATCGACCGGAGGCTGCCGCCCTCCAAGAGTTCGAGCACCATGAACGGCACGTCGTCCTGGCCCCAGTCGTAGACGGTGACGATGTTGGCGTGACGCAACGACGCGGCCAACTGCGCCTCGGCTCGGAAGCGCCGCAGGAACGCGGCATCGTCGGCGAGCGCAGCGTGGAGCACCTTGACCGCGACTTTCCGGCGCAAACGCTGGTCGTCTGCGACATAGACGCGGCCGCTCGCTCCGGTACCGATCGCGCCGTGCAGCAGGTACCGACCGGAAAGGACCCGGCCCGGAAGGAGGTCGCTCGAAACACTTCCCGGCATCTCGTCCACGGTACTGTCACCGATCCGGCAGCCCGTGTCACCGCCCGCCCCCGCAACCGAACGCTGCCTCGGACCGTTCCGGGAACGGTGCGTTCGGGCGGTACGGTTCGGTTGTGGCGTTGCGTCGACCGGAACATCCCGAACGCGCCGCGATCGTCGCCGTCGTCGTGGTCATCGTCGCGAACCTGGCGTACTTCGGGACCAAGAACGAAGTGCGTGGCACCGTCAACCCCGAACGTCCGGCCGCGATCTTGGAGCTTTCGCCCCAAGAAGGTGAGGACATCATTCCTGAGGCCTCGATCGTCGTCGACCTGCGAGACAACTACGTCGGACAGCTGTCGATCGACGGCCGCCTGATCCCGCAGGACCAAGTCGAGATCACACATCCGAACGTCTTCGAGCTCACCTTCGAGCCGACACCCGATCATGACATCCACGAATTCTCGCCGGGCCCTCACGTCGCGACGATCGAGTACTGGCCGCAGAACCTGACCTACGAGAACGCGATATCGGGCCAAGAGCTCGGCACCTACACCTGGAATTTCAAAGTCGGGTAGCGAGTGGCTACGAAAGCAGACTCTCGAAGGCAGCCTCGTCGAGGATGGCAACGCCGAGCTGTTCGGCCTTGGCGAACTTTGATCCGGGGCTTTCGCCGACCACGACATAGCTCGTCCGTTTCGACACGCTGTTCGTGACCTTCCCACCGTGCGCGGCGATCGCCGCCGCGGCCTCGTCGCGCGACAGCCGCTCCAGCGAACCGGTGAGCACGAAGGTCAGACCCGCGAGCGAATCGTCGACGAGGCCGCTGGCCGTTGCTCCCGGTTCGCCGGTGAGGTTCACCCCCGCGTCGCGCAGCCGCGCGACGAGCCGCCGGTTGCGATCAATCGTGAACCATTTGCCGATGCTCAACGCGATGATCGGTCCGACACCGTCGATCGCGGTGAGGGACTCCTCCGTCGACGCGGCGATGGTGTCGAGGTCGGCGAAACTGTGCGCGAGCGCCTGCGCCGCGGTCGGACCGACGTGGTTGATCCCGAGCCCGACGAGCGCCCGCCACAATGGACGCTGCTTCGACGCTTCGATCGCGTCGACGAGCAACTGTGCCGACCGCGCGCCGATGCGCTCGAGCGGCACGAGCCCTTCGACAGTCAACGCGTACACGTCGGCGGCGTCCTCGAGCAGCCCGGCCTCGACAAATTGGTGTACGCGTTCCTCGCCGAGCCCTTCGATGTCCATCGCGCCGCGACCGGCCCAGTGCACGAGCCGCTGTTCGCGTTGCGCCGGGCAGTCGACGTTGACGCAGTGATGGTTCGCCTCGCCCTCGATGCGCACCAGCGGCTGACTGCACGCCGGGCACCGGGCCGGGAACTTCCACCGCCGGGTGCGGGGCGGCCGCTTGGCGAGCACCGGGCCGACGACCTCGGGAATGACGTCGCCTGCTCGCCGGACGATGACGGTGTCTTTCGGCCGAACGTCTTTGCGTGCGACGTCGTCCTCGTTGTGCAAGGTGGCCATACCGACGTTGGCACCGCCCACGAACACCGGTTCGAGCACCGCGAACGGTGTCGCCCGGCCCGTGCGGCCGATGCTGACCATGATGTTCTTGAGGATGGTCGTCTTTTCTTCGGGCGGGAACTTGTAGGCGATCGCCCATCGCGGTGCACGAGACGTGAACCCGAGCTCGGCGCGCTGACCGAGGTCGTCGACCTTCACGACCACTCCGTCGATGTCGTACCCGAGCTGATGGCGTCGCGCTTCCATCTGTTCGCAGCGTTCGTAGACCTCGGCGAGATCACCGAACGTTTGGATTTCGGGATTGACCGGGAAACCGAGCTCGCCCAGCCACGCGAGCGTCTCTTGGTGGGTGCGCAGGCGCGGGCCGCCGGTCACGGCGCCGACCTCGTAGCAGAAGATCGTCAGATCACGTGACGCCGTGACCCGGGCGTCCTTCTGGCGCAGACTGCCGGCCGCAGCGTTGCGTGCGTTGGTGAACAGTCGGTCGCCGGCGGCGGCTTGGCGGCGGTTGAGTTCGTCGAACGCGGCGAGCGGCATGAATACTTCGCCGCGCACCTCGAGCGCGGTCGGAACCCGCTTGCCGCGGAGCCGGCCTGGTACTGCGGAGACGGTCCGAAGATTCTCCGTCACGTCCTCGCCGGTGCGCCCGTCGCCGCGGGTCGCGCCCACCGAAAAGCGGCCGTCGCGATACTGCAACGAGATCGCCAGACCGTCGAGCTTCGGCTCGGCGACGAAACGCATCGCGCCCGGCACCAACCTCTCGATCCGTGTTCCCCACGCACGGAGCTCATCGCGTGAGAACGCATTGTCGAGCGAAAGCATCGGCACCCGGTGCGCGACCGGCGAGAACGTCGACACGGGCCGGCCACCCGGACGCTGGGTCGGCGAATCGGGCGTGACGAGCTCGGGGTGTTCCCGCTCGATCTCACGCAACTCCCGTACGAGCGCGTCGAACTCGGCGTCGGCGACCTCGGGCGCATCGAACACGAAGTACTGCTCGTTGTGGTAGTCGATCAACGCCCGAAGCTGGCCCGCGCGCAGCTCCTGCGCGCGGGCTGGATTGTCGTCGCGGTTGTCGTCAGGGTCCTTGTTCAAGTGGGCCACGCTGCGCAATTTACCGACCGGGTGAGACGAAGTTCTTGGCTCGTGGTCGACCTCGTGTTCGGCGAACCGACGGCGGCCAGCGCAACGTCCTCGGCCGCGTCAGGCTCGAGGGACCGTCACGCGGACGGCTGTGCGGACTGTCGCATCTTGTGCGGTCGACGACCGCGGCGAGCTCTCAGGCCCCGATCGCGAGCTTCGTCGCCGCGCCGTGATCGTGGACGCGACCGCCGATCTCGCGTGCGAGCAGCATCGTCCGCTCCGCTTGACTCACCCCATGCCCGGCAAGGCCACAGGCCGGCGCGACGAGCGCCTGCGAACGCAGGCGTGACGGATCACAACCGCGCCGGGTCAGCTCGCACCATACGTCGAGCAACGCGTTCCAGATCGGCGCCGCGTGCTCGCCGACGGGACGGTCCGTCGGGATCGCGCCCCAGATCACCCAGCCGCCACCCTCGAGAAAGCGGGTGAGGGCGACCGCGTCGTCGAGATCCAGCACTCCTGAATCGAAGTGCACGAGGGGCGGGCCCGCGTCGAGCGCGAGTCGCACGTCGCCCCGCCCGCACACATGCACCGCGGTCAGACAGGCCGGCGCCGCGAGCGCGGTCGACAGGACGTCGGTCGCGTATTCGCGTTCCACCAGGTCGCACACGATCGGTTCGGTTTGCGCGCCCGGCCGCACCAGCGCGGGCTCGTCGAAACACAGCACCAGCGATGCCCGCGGAAGCCGGGCCGCAACCAGCTCTTCGAGCGCTCGGGCCCATGCACGCGCCGCGCGCGCGCCGAGCCCGAACGCGTCGTCGACCTCGACGCCTGCGTCGACCAACGCAACACCGAGCGTGAGCGGTCCCGCGCACTGCACCTTCACCCGTCGCGGCGGAGCCGGCAACGCCGCAGCCGCGTCCAAGAACGCGAGGAGACCGCCGTGGGCGACCGGGTCGAAGTCCGGGACGATGTCGGCGTGTCCGTCGAGTCGAGGAACGGCCGTGAGCGCGCCGTCGGCTTCGACCGTGATGCCGTCGATCGCCCGAGCCCACTGCGCGACGAAACCTTCGAGCGGGGTCCGCATCGGGAGTTGCGGCGCGGCGGGCAGCTCGGGAAGGCAGCGCAGCACCAGCGCGGCCGCCGCGGCAGCGTCGCGATGCGGGAGGCTGCCGATCGCGGTCGCCATTCCGGGCACGAAGCCAGAGTCGGGCATGAGCCTCGTAGGATAGGTCTCGGTTTGCAGGTCGATCGAAGCGGAGCGCGCAAGTGGTCTCGTTGTGGTGCGCGCGTCTGTTCTGGGTGTTGCTCCCGCTTTCGGCGGGGACCGCGCTCAATGACGCGCTCAGCGGATGGTCGGTCGCGCCGGCGCGTGTCGCTGCGGTGCTGTTGTGGACGGCGTGGGCGCTCGGTCTCGTCGCTTTGCTGGCCCCGAGACCCTGGGGACTCACGGCGTTGCGAGTGGTGGCGCCCGCCGCGGTCATCGTCGCGTTCCTCTCGATCGGCGGCACGAGCGCGGCGTCCGCCACGCTCGGCGTGTCGTCGAGCGTGGTCGCGGCCGCGTTCGCACTGTCGTCGTCCGTCGCACAGGCATCCGGCAACGCCATGGCCTACGGCGACGAGATTCGCTTCCCGTTGCGCGTTCCGCTGTCGTTGTTCGTCGGGCCTGTGCCGCTCGCCGTTGTCCTGATCGGCGCTGGTGTCAGCGTCGGCCCACTCCTGGTGGCCGCGCGGCACTACATCGCCGGTGCCGTCGTCACCGTCGCGGGGATCGCAATCGCAGTGGTGCTCGTGCGTTCGCTGCATTCGCTGGCCCTGCGATGGGTCGTGCTCGTTCCGGCCGGCCTCGTCGTGGTCGATCCGCTTTCGCTCGCCGATCCTGTTTTGATGCGACGCGAGCAGATCCTCGGCGTCAAGCAGTCGCGCCGGGCTGTGACCGACGCGGGCGGCCTCGACCTTCGGCTCGGGACGCTGCCCGGAACGATCGAGTTGTCGTTACGGGAGCCGCAATCGTTCGCGCGCCGGCGCGGTCGTCGGGATTCCGAACTGCGCGACGCCGACGTCGTACTCGTGTCGACGGTGAGAGCCAACGCGTTGGTGCAGGCGGCGAGTGCCCGACGAATCGCGATCGCCTGATCCGCTCATTTCGCGTTCACGCAGTCGCAATTCCGCCTCCGAGGAGGACGTCGCCGTCGTAGCATGCGACGACCTGGCCGGGGGCGACGCGAGGCTGCGGTGCATCGAACAGCAAGGTGTCGCCCTCGAACGACCCGTAGAATGGTGTGCCGTGCGCGCGGGTCTGCACGAGCATCCGTGACGGTGGAGTGCACGCGAACTTGACGTCGCGCAGCCGTACGCGGTCGCGGAGGAGCGCTTCACGCGGACCGACCGTGACGGTCGCCGTTTCTGCGGCGATGTCGACGACGTATCTTCGCTCCCCGGATGCGACGCCGGTGCCACGCCGTTGACCGATCGTAAATCGGGACACGCCGTCGTGCGCACCGACGGGTGTTCCCGCGGCGTCGACGATCTCGCCCGGTTTCCGACCGATGCGATCGCCGAGAAACGCGCTGCGCCCACCGCGGGTGATGAAGCACACGTCCATGCTTTCGGCCTTCGCTGCCGTTCGCAGACCGGCCTCGTGCGCCCGCCGCCGCACGTCGGCTTTCGTCATCTCGCCGATCGGCAAGCGTGTTCGCAGAATCTCGGTCGAACCCAACATGTACAACACGTACGACTGGTCTTTGGCGAGGTCGGCACCCCGTGCGATCGCCCGTCCATGCGCTGCGTCGACGACGCGTGCGTGATGGCCGGTCGCGACCTCGTCGAAACCCAGCTGCGCGGCGCGCTCCAGCACCCGACCGAACTTCATCGAGCGGTTGCATTCGACGCACGGATTCGGCGTCTCGCCCGATGCGTACGCCTCGATGTAGGGCTCCACCACTGACGTCTCGAACGCGTCGGTGAAGTTAAACACGTAGTGCGGGATCTCGAGCTGCGCGGCGACGCGGCGCGCGTCCTCGACGTCGGTCGCGCTACAACATCCGGAGTCACTCTCGCCACCCCAGAGCTTGAGCGTCACACCGGTGACGTCGTGGCCGTCGTCTCGAAGGACCGCCGCGGCGACGGAGGAGTCGACACCTCCGCTCATCATGACCATGACACGGCTCACGCGGCGGCTCCGAGGAGCTGGTGCACGGCGCGTGGAATGATCTCGAGCGCCGCGTCGATGTCGGAGTCGGTGGTGGTGTGTCCGAGGCTGAAACGAACCGAGGCCCGCGCCCGATCGGATGTGAGCCCCATTGCCAACAAGACGTGCGAGGGGTCGATGGCGCCGGACGTGCACGCCGAACCCGACGACGCGTACACATGGTGCTGGTCGAGCGCGACGAGCAGCGTCTCGGCCTCAATTCCTGCGAACGCACAGTTGAGAATTCCTGCGACGCGTCGTGTGGGGTCGCCGTTCACTGCGAAGCCGGGGACCGTGTCCGCGAGTTCGCGCTGGAGCCGATCGCGCAGGTCGGCGATCCGAGCGCTTTCGGACCGACGCTGTTCGTCGGCGACACGCGACGCGGCGGCCATCCCGACGACGCCGGCGACGTTCTGGGTCCCGGCGCGTCGTTCTCCTTCGTGGCCGCCGCCATCGACGAGCGGTACGAGCTCGACGCCGTCGCGCACGACGAGCGCACCGACGCCCTGGGGTCCGCCGATCTTGTGCGCCGAGATGGTGACGAGGTGCGCGCCGGACGTCGCGTCGCGGAGGTCGATCCAGGGGAACCCTTGGATCGCATCGGTGTGGATCACCGCGAGCGGCGCGCGGGCACGAACGATGTCGACCACCTGGGAAAACGGTTGCACGATGCCGGTCTCGTTGTTGACGAGCATGACCGACACGAGGGCGGTTCGCTCGTCGAGCGCGTCCGCGAGCGCGTCGAGATCGACGGTGCCGCCGGTGTCGGCACGTACCCGCGACACCCGGAACCCTTCGCGTCCGAGACGGGCGGACGAACCGAGCACCGCCTTGTGTTCGATCGCGGAGATCACGATGCCGTCAGCGTTCCGTGCGGCACGTGCCGCCCAGGCCGCACCTTTGACCGCGAGGTTGTCGGCTTCGCTGCCGCCGCCCGTGAAGACGATCTCCCGCGGCTCGCAGCCGCAGGCTCCGGCCACAATTTCGCGGGCTGCCTCGAGGGCCGACTTCGACGCGCGGGCGGCACCATGTATGCCGGAAGGGTTCGCGCAGTCTTGTGCGAGGAAGCGCGCCATCGCGGCCTGCGCTTGTGCTCGTAGCGGCGTGGAGGCCGCATGGTCCAGGTACGCCACGCAAAGAGGGTACCGAGCGACAAATCGGCCTCCGGGAGCGCGGCGGGGAATAAATGTCTCACCCGATGGGGATACTCCTGACATGAACAAGGACGCAGCGCACCGAAGCGGAGCGGAGCCGTCGACACGGACCGGGGTCGTCCAGCTGCGGCTGTTGCCCGGCGGTTCCGTCCGGCCCGACTGGGTGCTCGATGAGCGGACCCGCACGGTCGGCCGCCAGGGCGTCGCCCAGGCGAGAGAGATCCTGCGTCGGGTCGCGCCGCCCGAGGTTGTGCGCCGGGCGAGTTAGCCCCGCATCCACTCGAGGACCGGACCCGCGTGGCGGGCGATGAAGCTGTCGAGGCCGGCACGTCGGACATTGAGGCCGAAGTTGAGGATGTTCAGGTGCCGAGCGGCACTGAGCGCCGCGATGGTCTCGGGGTCGGCGTCGGGCCAGGGCCGTACCGTCTCGTAGCCCGCCCGGAACGCCTCGACGAACTTCGGGCCGTTGTCCAACGGTGCGAGCGCGTCGAGTGCCATCAGCGCGTCCTGTATCTCGAAACCCCAGATCAGATCTTGGAAGTCGATGAGCGTCACCTCGCCGCGCGCGGCCAAGACGTTGCCGGGCTGCACATCACCGTGCAGGAGGTGCGGACGGTGGGGCGGATTCCGCCACAGATCGTCCAGTGCCTGTTGCGCCCGTTCGACCGCTTCGGCGAGGACCGACCCGTACGTCGCGCCGAGCTCGTCGAGACGTATCGCGGCTCGGAAGTACAGGACGCAATCGGCCACGAGCACACCGGGCGGCGGCGCCGATGGGCGCGTGGCTGCCCGGAAGGCGCCGTGCTCGTGCACGACCGCGGTCAACGCGCCCGCCTTGCGTACCAGATTGAGGTTGATGCGTTCGCGCAGCGGACGTCCCACGGTCCATTCGAACAGCACACATGAACGCGCTTCGGGTACTCCGGCTGCGGCCGCAGCGACGACCACGGATCTGTCCCGCGTTCTGATCACTTGCGGCACCGACAACTTTGCGTCGCGGCGGAGTGCGGCCAGCCACTGTGCTTCTGCTGACTCACACCCGTCTGCGTGGATGCGCAAATGCGGGCTGATACGCAACGCGTAGATTGAGCCGTTGGCCGCGTCGACGCGGAACACGGTGTTGAACGCCTGAGCGACAAAGCTGCAGCGGACGACCTCGAGGTCGTAGTCGAGTAGCGCATCAAGCCCCAGGGCGCGCAGCCGACCGAGTTGGCCTCGCGGCGTCAGGTCATCGAAGGCTCGCGTCGCGCTCACTGAGGGCGGAACACGGCGAGGACCTGTCGCGCCGCCGCCCCGGGCGACATCCGGCCGTGGCTGACGTCATCTTCGAGCGCGTCGATCTGGTTTCGCACGGCTGCGTCGTGTCGGAGATCGTCGAGCAGCGTCTCGGTCACCTCCGACCACATCCACGCGCGCGCCTGCTCCGTGCGTCGGGCGTCGAGCTCACCCGAGCTGCGAGCCGCGTCGACGAGCGCACTGACCGTCGCCCAGAGTGCGTCGATACCGTCTCCGAACAGTGCGGAACACGTGTGGACGCGCGCAGCCGCGCTCGAATCTGACGCTCGTACGAGGTGCAGCGCGTGTGCGTAGTCGGCGGCAGTGTGGCGAGCGAGATCGGCGAGTTCGCCGTCGGCTTTGTTCACGACGACAAGATCTGCGAGTTCGACGATCCCCCGTTTCACACCTTGGAGCTCGTCGCCCGCGCCCGGCGCAAGCAGCAGGACGAACAGATCGACCATCCCCGCCACGGCGACCTCTGACTGGCCGACGCCGACCGTCTCCACGAGCACGACGTCGAAGCCGGCCGCCTCGCACACGAGTAACGCCTCGCGGGTACGCCGGGCGACGCCACCGACCGTGGCTCCTGACGGTGACGGCCGTATGAACGCCTCCGGGCGACGCGAGAGCTGCTCCATGCGCGTCTTGTCGCCGAGAATCGAACCGCCGCTGCGCGCACTCGACGGATCAACGGCGAGCACCGCGACGCGCTGACCGGCCTCGACGAGATGCAGGCCGACGGTTTCGATGAACGTCGACTTCCCCGCGCCCGGCGCTCCGCTGATCCCGACCCGAGTCGCGGCGCCGGTGGCCGGCAGGATCTCCTCGAGCAGCGTGACCGCCTTCTCACGATGATCGGCGCGCGCGGACTCGACGAGCGTGATCGCCTGGGCGAGCGCGCGGCGGTCGCCGGTGCGCACCGCGCGGGCAAGTTCAGCCAGTGGAGTCATGCCCGGCGCGACGCTCCCGCACCAACGACAGGATCTCCGACGCGGCGTGGCAAATGTTGCTGCCGGGCCCGAAGATCGCGCTGACCCCCGCGTCGTAGAGGAATTCGTAGTCGTGCGCCGGGATCACACCACCGACCACGACCAACACGTCGCGGGCGCCCTGGGCGCGTAACGCCTCAATCAACTGTGGAACGAGGGTCTTGTGACCGGCTGCTTGACTCGAGACGCCGACCACGTGCACGTCGTTCTCGATGGCGTCGTTGGCAGCCTCTTCGGGAGTTTGGAACAGCGGTCCGATGTCGACATCGAAGCCGAGGTCGGCGAAGGCGGTCGCGATGATCTTCGCGCCGCGATCGTGGCCGTCCTGACCGAGCTTGGCCACGAGTATGCGGGGCCGCCGGCCTTCCTCCTGGGCGAACTCGTCGACCTCCTTGCGGATACGCGCGAACTCCTCGTCTCCGGCGTAGGCCCCGCCGTAGACCCCGGAGATCGAGCGGATCACGGCTCGATGCCGGCCGAACACGCGCTCCATGGCGTCAGAGATCTCTCCAAGCGTGGCCCGCGCCCGCATGGCGTCGATCGACAGTGCAAGGAGGTTCCCGTCGCTTGCCGCGCCCGCGGTCAGCGCGTCGAGCGTGGCGCGCACACGTTCCGGATCGCGTTGGGCTTTGACACGCGCGAGGCGTTCGAGCTGTTGGCGACGCACTTCGGCGTTGTCGATGTCGCGCGAGTCGATCGGCGACTCGTCCGCGAGTCGGTATTTGTTGACGCCGACAATTGTCTCGTCGCCGCGATCGACACGCGCTTGGCGGCGGGCCGCGGCTTCTTCGATGCGCAGCTTGGGCATTCCCGACTCGACGGCCTTGGTCATGCCGCCGAGCTGCTCGACCTCGTCGATCACCTTCCACGCTTCGTTGGCGAGACTCTGCGTGAGTGCCTCGACGTAGTAGGAGCCGCCGAGAGGATCGACGACGTGGGTGATGCCGGTCTCCTCGGCGAGAATCAGCTGCGTGTTGCGCGCGATGCGGGCGGCGAAGTCGGAAGGCAGCGCGATTGCCTCGTCGAAGCTGTTCGTGTGGAGGCTCTGCGTGCCGCCGAGCACCGCGGCCAACGCCTCGTAGGCGGTTCGCACAATGTTGTTGTACGGGTCCTGTTCGGTCAGCGAGACGCCCGACGTCTGACAGTGTGTACGCAGCATCTTCGATCCCGGTTCTTGCGCGCCGAGGTCGGTCATGATTCGGGCCCAAAGCAATCGCGCAGCGCGGAGTTTGGCGACCTCCATGAAGAAGTTCATGCCGATCGCGAAGAAAAACGAAAGGCGGCCCGCGAACTCGTCGACGCCGAGCCCGCGTGCGGCGGCAGTCCGCGCGTACTCCAGACCGTCGGCGAGCGTGAACGCGAGCTCCTGCACCGCGGTCGCTCCGGCTTCTTGCATGTGGTAGCCGGAGATGGAGATCGAGTTGAACCGCGGCATGTACCGCGCCGTGTACTCGATGATGTCGGCGACAATTCGCATGCTCGGCTCGGGTGGATAGATATAGGTGTTGCGGACCATGAACTCTTTGAGGATGTCGTTCTGGATGGTCCCGGTGAGCTTGGCCTGATCGACGCCTTGTTCCTCGGCCGCGACCACGTAGCCGGCGAGCACCGGAAGCACTGCGCCGTTCATCGTCATCGACACCGACATCTTGTCGAGCGGTATCTCGTCGAACAGCAACTTCATGTCCTCGACGGAATCGATCGCGACGCCGGCCTTGCCGACGTCGCCGACGACACGCGGATGGTCGCTGTCGTATCCGCGGTGCGTCGCCAGGTCGAACGCGACGGAAAGTCCCATCTGGCCCGCAGCGAGATTCTGGCGGTAGAACGCGTTGGATTCTTCGGCGGTGGAAAACCCGGCGTACTGGCGGATCGTCCACGGCCGGTTCGCGTACATCGTCGCTCGCGGGCCACGCACGAACGGCTCGAACCCGGGTAGTCCGCCCACCGTCTCGAGCTGCTCGAGATCGGCCGCCGTGTAGAGCGGCTTGACGTCGATGCCCTCCGGTGTGCGCCACGTCAGCGCGGCGGGATCGCCGCCACGCAGCTCTCCCGACGCGAGCTCACGCCAATCGTCGACGCTCCGAAACGCCTCGTCACCCATACTGGCAAGTGAACCATGCACCGTTACCGGGCGAGAAAAGGGGCCGCGGGCACCACATCGTGGGATTGCCCCCCGCCACTCCCCTGACATCCGCATCCTACACATCTTGAGACACTTCTAGATGTCTTCAGACGTATTTCGGATGGCGGTCGTCCGAGCCTCTGCTTCCTGTCGGCCTCGGTGGTTGCGTCCGGTAGGGGTGCGGTGGCTGGCGTTTCGCGTCCCAGTACAGGGCAGCGGCCCCTGTCGCGACGACCACGACCGACGACCGGCAGGTCGCGATCGTGTGCATGTCGTCGACGCACCGCCGCGCCCCCGACCACGACGCCGTTCGCGGCGGGTCGACAGGACGCGTTGCGCACGTCGTCAACCGCGTCACCGATCGGTGCACCGCACTCAGCGCGATCTGTGCACGGTCGACCGTCTCGACGACAACGCCGGGCGACCGCCGGGATCGTCGACGCTGAACGAGACGCGCGACCGTGGCGGCTTGTGACCCCCGGACGCTCGCGTTCGACGCTGTGCGGCGGGCGCGTCCACACAGACGCGAGCACACCACGACCTCCTTCGTTGGCGACGTTGTCTCAGCCGGACGCGTGAGTTCCTCGGTGCCAGGACCGGCCGCTCGGCGGTCGGGCGGGCCGTCCTCGCAGTGTCGCAGCTGTCCACCCGTCTGGCGGCGAGATACTTGCAATAGGTTCGGACCAGTGAGATGGTCCGCTTCTCGCTCGTACGGAAACCGTCAGGGAGACAGCATGCGTACACGGAAGTTGCCGGCTCGGAAACTGATGTTGACCGCCGCGCTGGTCGCGGTCGCCGCGGCCGCGTGCGGGTCCTCCTCGAAGACCGCCGCCTCGTCGACGTCGCCGTCGTCGACGATGACGACAAGCTCGGGCACTGCGACGACTTCCCGGCCGAGTTCGTACAGCGGCTCCAGCGGAGGCAACTTCTGCGATCTCGTTCGCAACGACAAGGCTGCGTTCAACGCCGACGCCGCCATTGCGACGATGACACCGACAGATCTGAAGTCGCTGTTCGCGAAGCTCGTTCCCGCGCTCGGGCGAATGCAGTCGGTGGCTCCGAGCGCGATCAGGGCCGACCTCGCGACGTTTGTCCCCTACTTCGGGCAGGTCAACTCGGCACTCGCCGCCGCGGGGTACAAGTTCGAGAACGTGGACCTGTCGACGTTCCAAGCCCTCACCACTGCGCAGGTCAAGGCCGCGTCCTCCGATATCGCCCGGTACCTGACGCAGGTCTGTCACGTCGGCACGACGAGCGCGACGACCTGAGCCGGGCGTACGTCGATCGGCGACGGGTGGACGGGTCCGACCGGGCGAATCTCGAGACTGTCGCGAGCTGGCTGCGCGCCGCGTCGCGCGTCGTGGTCCTCACCGGTGCGGGGATCTCGACGGAGTCAGGCATCCCCGACTTCCGGGGCCCGAACGGCGTGTGGACGAAGGATCCGTCGGCGGAGAAGACCGCGACGCTGCAGTACTACATGGGTGATCCCGAGGTGCGGGCGCGAACGTGGCAGAACCGTCTGCGCAGCGAGATATGGACTGCGATGCCCAACACCGGCCACCACGCGCTCGTCGAACTCGAACACCACAACGCGTTGCACCTGTTGGTGACACAGAACGTCGACGGCCTCCATCACGCCGCCGGCCAATCCCCCGAGATCGTGGTCGAGCTGCACGGCAACGTGCGCGACGCGAAGTGCATGTCCTGCGGCTGGCGAGGACCGATGGCCGCAGTCTTGGAGCGCGTACGCGCCGGCGAGTCGGATCCCGCGTGCGAGTACTGCGGCGGGATCCTCAAGTCGGCGACGATCAGCTTCGGCGAAGATCTGGTCGCCGAAGACCTCGCTCGGGCGCATCACGAGGCTTCGCACGCCGAGGTGTTCCTCGCGCTGGGAACGTCCCTCGTGGTGTATCCCGCAGCCGCGCTGCCCGAACTCGCCCGGCGGGCGGGCGCGCGCCTGGTGATCGTGAACGACGAACCGACCCCGTTCGATGACCTCGCCGACATCGTGAGCCGCGACCGGTTGGGTGTCTGGCTGCCGGCGCTCGCGGCCTGCCTCTGACGCCCGGCTGGGAATATCCGACCCTTGAAGTAGGATTTAGGACCGTATGGTGAGCTACCGAGACCTCCTGAAGACAGCAAAGGCCGACATCCGCGAGATCGATCCCGAAACGGCGCAGTCACGACTTGCCGACTCGACGTTCCTTGACGTCCGTGAACAGGACGAGTTCGAACAGGGGATGATCCCCGGCGCGGTGTTCATCCCGCGCGGCCACCTCGAGGCCCAGGCCGAGAACAAGCTTCCCGATCGTGCGGCGCCCATCGTCGTGTATTGCGCGGGCGGCAATCGTTCCGCGTTCGCGGCCAAGACGCTGGGAGACCTCGGCTACTCCGACGTCGTGTCGATGGCAGGCGGTTTCGGTCGTTGGAAGAACGAGGGCCGCACGTGGATCACTCCCGCGGTGCTCGATCCGGAACAGCGCAACCGTTACAGCCGCCACATCCTGCTTCCCGAAGTCGGCGAAGCCGGCCAGCAGAAGCTGCTCGAGTCGAAAGTGCTCCTCCTTGGTGCGGGCGGGCTCGGCTCACCCGCCGCGCTGTATCTCGCGGCCGCGGGTGTCGGCACGCTCGGCATCGTCGACATGGATGTCGTCGACGCGTCGAACCTCCAACGCCAAATTCTGCACAACATGGAACGCATCGGCGACCGCAAGGTCGACTCCGCGAAGAAGACCCTCACGGCACTGAACCCCGACGTCGACGTCGTCACCTACGACGTGCGGTTCGGCGCCGACAACATTCTCGACATCATCGACGGGTACGACGTCATTGTCGACGGTACCGACAACTTCCCGACCCGTTACCTCCTCAACGACGCGTCGTTGATGAAACGTATCCCCGTCGTGCACGGATCGATCTTCCGGTTCGAGGGCCAAGTGACGGTGTTCGACCCGTACAACGGACCGTGCTACCGGTGCCTGCTGCCCGAACCGCCACCACCGGAGCTTGCACCGTCGTGCTCCGAAGCCGGCGTCCTCGGTGTGCTCCCCGGCATCATCGGATCGATCCAAGCGCTCGAAGCGATCAAATTGTTGCTCGATATCGGCGAACCGCTCAGAGGAAGGCTGCTCGCCTACGACGCACTCGAGGAGACCTTCCGTAACTACAAGGTGCGGCGCGATCCCAACTGTCCGGCGTGTGGCGAAGGTGCGCACATCGTGCTCGCCGAGTACGACGACCTTTGTTTGCCGCATGCCGTACTTGCCGACGGAACCGTCACAAGTCACTGAACGAACGTCCAGCCCGCGCCCGCGGGTCAACATGTCGGGGGACGAACGAGGGTGCAATGGCTGCCATGACAGGTGCTCGGCTCGGTCGATTCGCGTCGCGGCGCGTCCGGCACGCGCTCGTGCTCACCCTCGGTTTGGCGCTCGCCTGCGCGATGTTGGGGTCGACGCCAGCCGGCGCGGGAAGTGCGATCAGCGTGCGCGGTTTCGGCGGGGCCCACGCGCTCGGCGCGCCGGCAACTGCACTGAACGCGCCCCTCGTCGGGATCGCCTCCGACGCTCGCGGGACGGGCTACTGGCTCCTCGGCCAAGACGGCGGAATTTTCAGCTACGGATCGGCACGGTTCTACGGCTCAACCGGCGCCATGCACCTCAATCAGCCAGTGGTCGGCATCGCGGCAACGCCCACCGGGCACGGCTACTGGCTCGTCGCCGCCGACGGCGGTGTGTTCACGTTCGGCGACGCCCGCTTTTACGGCTCGACCGGAGCGATGCGGCTGAACGCGCCGATCGTCGCGATGGCGGCAACGCCAACCGGGCACGGCTACTGGCTCGTCGCCGCCGACGGTGGTGTGTTCACGTTCGGCGACGCCCGCTTCCACGGGTCGACCGGGGGCCTGGCCCTGAACGCGCCGATCGTCGCCGTGACGAGCACCGTCAGCGGCCACGGCTACTGGCTCGCTTCCGCCGACGGGCGCATCTTCAACTTCGGCGACGCGGCCGCGATGCACACGGCGAACCCGTCGAGCCCGATCGTGGGTCTCGCACGAAACCCCAAAGGTACCGGGCTGTGGCTCGTCGCCAATGACGGCGACGTCTATACCGCTGGTACCGCGAAGTTCTCGGGCAGCGTCACGAGCGGCGGTGTCGAAGCCGCCGTCGGCATCGCACCCGCCGCGCCCGGCCACGGATATTGGGTCGCGACCCAGCCGTCGGGCCCGCCCCTTCCGCCCAACTCCGGAACCGGCCGGCGCATCGTGTACTCGAACAAGGAACAGCGCATCTGGCTGGTTGAGGCCAACGGCGTGGTCTCGCATACGTTCCTGGTTTCGGGCCGCCACGGGCTTCCCGCGGTTGGTGTCGACCATGTCTATTCGAAAGTGCCGTCGTCTCCGTCGGGCGATCTGACGCTGCCGTGGACGTTGCGGTTCGCGTACTCGTCCGATGGAACGCCGATCGACATCCACGGCATCCCGCTCGAGCCTGACGGGACGCCCATCGAGCCGGATTCGCTTCTCGGCACGCCCGAATCGCATGGTTGCGTACGGCTGAGCCAAGCCGACGCCGAGTTCGTGTGGAACTGGTCGACGGTCGGCACGACCGTCGTGGTGACCGACCTCGGGTACTGACTGCCGGCCGGGACGTCTAGCGGTACCGCAACGTCATCGTCTTGCCGGGAGGCACGTTCGTCACGTCGCCGACCGCGAAGCAGATCCGTGCACTCGGGCACGACACACCGACAGCATGGTCGACAGTCTTCGGACTCGGGCTCGACATGGTCCCCCAGCCGCTGCCGTTCCAATGCTCGATCAGATTCTTTATCAACGCGTTGCCGACCGCGAAGCAGCTCTTCGTGCTCGGACAGGACACGCTGTTCAGGCTCGACGACGACGACGGGTTGGTGGTCGGATTCATCGACCAGCTGCTGCCGTTCCAGTGCTCGGCGAGTGTCTTCGCGCCTGAGCCCTTCGAAAAGTTGCCGACCGCGAAGCAGCTCTTCGTGCTCGGACAGGACACGGCGGTGAGGGTGGCCGACGTCGCCCCACTCGGATCTTTCGGTGTCACGAATCCCCAGGAGCTGCCGTTCCAATGTTCGGCCAACGGTTTGGTTGCCGAGCTGGTCGCGAACACACCGACCGCGAAGCAGCTCCTGGCGCTCGGGCACGCCACGCCCCGCAAGCTCGCCGCGGTACTGCCGCCCGGGTCGGGGCTCGATTCGATGCTCCAGCTGGAGCCGTTCCAATGTTCGGCCAAGCTGTTGGTCGTCGTCGACGTCGAATAGCTGCCGACCGCGAAGCAGCTCTTCGTGTTCGGACAGGCCACGCCGGTGAGGCCGACACCGTTGGCGTTGCGGGGAGTTGCGGCGGCGAGGATCCCCCAGCCGCTGCCGTTCCAATGCTCGACGAGCGCGTTCTGCGCCGAGCCGGCCGCGAAGCTCCCGACCGCGAAGCAGCTGTGGGTGCTCGGGCAGGCGACGCCGCTCAGGTTGGCGGCAGCACCGCTGCTCGGGTTCGGGGTCGAGTTGATGCTCCAGCTGCTGCCGTTCCAATGCTCGGCCAACGTCTTGGTCGTGGAGCCGTTCGTGTACCGGCCGACCGCGAAGCAGCTGGTCGTCGTCGGGCACGCCACCGCGCTCAAGGTGCTGCCGGTGGATCCGCTCGGGTTCGGGCTCGACGTGGACGACCACACCGACGCCGCGCCCGCCGGCGCTGCCGCCGCGAACACGCCGCCGGCGACGAGCGCGACCGAAACCGCGACGGTCGAGAATCTCGAACGTCGCGAACGCCGCGAAGAGATCAAATGATTGGTGTGGGCATCATGCAGCATGGGGGGCAACTCCGTTCTCGGGACACAACACCCTAAAGGGGCCAACGCCACCGGCACAATCGCCGTCGCCGCGTGCCGCGGGTTCGCCGGCCGAGCGGGCCCTGGCCTACGAATGAGGGGACGCGAACGTGCGTGCGAGCTCGATGAAGGTACGCACCCCGTAGCCGGTGCCGCCACGGGAGGTGTAGCCGTCGTCTGCGGATGCCCGCGCCGTTCCGGCCACATCGAGGTGCACCCACGGCGCGCCGTTCACGAACTCACGTAAGAACAACCCGGCAGTCAGGGTGCCGCCACCGCCCGCGGTACCGATGTTGCGGAGGTCGGCGACGTCGGAGTCGAGCAGCTTGCGGTAATCGTCGGGGAGTGGCAGCTGCCACATTCGTTCGCCGACCCGGTCGGCGGCGTCGCGCACCTGCGCGTTCCAACCGTCGTCGGTGCCCATCAGACCGGCGATCTTGTCGCCGAGCGCGACCGTGACCGCGCCGGTGAGCGTCGCGATGTCAACGATGGCGTCAGGCTTGTCTTCGCACGCCAGACTGAGCGCGTCGGCAAGGATCAGCCGGCCCTCGGCGTC
>Ga0182024_10004655_pt1 | contig 31349 bp, 22 predicted proteins | sample P32metaG_FD_120480 | JGI IMG/M metagenome (GOLD analysis project Ga0182024, IMG submission 120480) | Permafrost microbial communities from Stordalen Mire, Sweden - P3-2 metaG (Illumina Assembly) | ecosystem: Environmental > Terrestrial > Soil > Wetlands > Permafrost | place: Sweden: Stordalen... | reverse complement strand
GCGGTGGAACTCAAAAATGCGAGGCGCCTTTGCCGGACTTGACATGTCGCACACGGCGAACGACATGGCCCGGGCGGTATTAGAAGGTTGTACGTTTGCTCTTCGCGATATCACCGACCGATTTGCTTCACTCGGGTTGGGCGGTGACGAAATCAGAGTTGTGGGTGGAGGGTCAATCAGCGAACTGTGGATTCAGATCAAAGCTGACGTGACCGGCCGACCCGTTCGTCCAGTGCTCACGCATCACGCCACCGCGGTCGGTGCCGCTCTGCTCGCGGGCGTTGCCGCAGAGACCTTCAGCGATCTCGATGACGCGGTGAAACGGACCGTCACGATGTCCGAAGAGCAGTACCTTGCTGACCCGGCAATGGCATCACTTTACGAAGACGCGTACGGTCGCTACCAGGCCCTCTTCGACGGTGTCGAGAAGGTGTTGGCATGAGCACCGGATACGTCACTATTGACGACTTGAGTGAACTCCGAGAGTTGCTTCATTCTTCGCCTGAAGCCGCATCGTTGCTGAAGATTGGACTTCGTGAGGTGGTGAGCGGTCCTGGCGCCATTGATACCTTGCCGCAGATACTTCTGCGCCTAGATATCGATGCGAGCGCGCGGATTACCGTGTTCTCCGATTTGACGCCCAAGCGCTACCACGACACTGATGTCCTTGACGTCGTGCTCGACGCTGTTCGTTCCTCCAACAAGGTTGAGCATGTAATCGTCGCGACCGAACGATCAGACTCTGCGGTCCTGGCCGATGAGGCGACAGTGGCGGGCGCCATTACGGCGGTACGCCAAACAACGCCGCAGGCACTCGTGAGCGTCGGATCTGGAACCGTGGTCGACATTGGAAAAGTAATCGCCAATGAGTTGTCGTTAACCCACGTGGTCGTCCAAACTGCCGCAAGCGTGAACGGTTTTGCCGACGACCAAAGCGTGCTGCTGGTGAGCGGCGTCAAGCGTACGACGCCCAGTAGGTGGCCCGACGCGCTGATTGTCGATCCCGACGTTGTAGCTCTCGCTCCCCTGCCCATGACCCGCTCCGGGTTGGGCGATCAACTCTCGATGTTCAGCGCATCGGCCGATTGGTACTTGTCAGACGCCGTGGGATTCGACACGAGTTTTTCACCCACTCTGGTCACGATGATGCGCCGAGACCTCGACCAACTCGTGAAGGTGTCACGTGACCTTGGTCGAGGTGAGTCAGTCGCCGTCGGCGTGTTGGCGTCGTGTCTCACCCGAGGGGGCATCGCTATGGGCGTGGCGGGCCGTACGGCTCCGTCATCGGGCACCGAACATCTAATCAGTCATCTATTGGAGATGCACGCTGACGCCCTTCACGAACCGAGTGCCTCTCACGGCTCGCAAGTTGGTGTGGCGAGCGTAGTCGCTGCGATTATTTGGCAACGCGTGCGCGATCGGCTCCTCAGCGGCGATGCCGAGGTGAGCGCGGAAAACGTTGCTTCTCGGATAGATGTACTCAGTGCATTTGCGCACTTGGATCCATCGGGAGCGCTGGCCGAAGAGTGCTGGGCCGCCTACGAGCGCAAAGCAACGTGGGTTCATCTACACCTCGATGACATTCGCCGAATCGTGCGTGAGTGGCCCAAACATGAAAAAGAGGTAGACGAGCTCTCGAAGCCCGCTGACTTTATCGCGTCAATGCTGAAGGACGCCGAGGCGCCGGTGAGCTTCAGCCAGCTGGAGCCCGTCCCGGACCCTGAGGTCGTCGAGTGGGCTCTCACCAAGGGTCATCTCATGCGTGACCGGTTCTGCGTGCAGGACTTGGCGGTCCTCATTGGTGCGTGGAGCCCCGACGATGTCGCCGCGGTCTTATTTGAACTCGAAGAGTTAGCCAAATGACCAAGCACGTCATCGTGGAAGAAATTGATCGTCTTTACAAGGGCTACGCCCTTGATCTCGATGGCACCGTATACCTCGGTGACCACCTGCTTGACGGTGCCCAAGAGGTGATCACGGCACTGCGCGAAAAAGCACGCGTTGTCTTTGTCACCAATAAACCGCTCGAAACAGCCGAATCGTACGCGGCCAAACTCACTGGCCTGGGAATCCCCACGGAAAGTGGCGACATCGTAACGCCGCTTGACTCCCTCGTCGACTACCTCAACGCCAACCACGCTGGCGCCTCGATTTTGACAGTCGCTGAAACCTTGGTGGACGACGTACTTCGAAACGCTGGATTCCAGGTCACCGGAGATCCACTGGAGGCTGATGTCGTCGTGGTCTCCTTCGATCGGACATTCACCTACGCTAAACTGTTCGCCGCATATAAAGCAGTCAACAACGGAGCGGTCATCATTGCCACCAACCCGGATCCCTTCTGTCCCACCCCGGAAGGCGGTTTGCCGGACTGTGCCGCGATGTTGGCGGCCGTAGAAGCGTGCACGGGCGCCACGGCTGAAGCAATAGTTGGAAAGCCCAGTGCGCATATGGGTCGCGCGATACTCAGTCGAATGAACGTTAAGCCCGCAGACGCCGTCATGGTGGGCGACCGACTGCTCACTGACATTGCCATGGGTCAGTCTCTCGGCATGGCGAGTGTCTTGATCCTCACGGGTGTTTCCAGCCTCGAAGACATAGGTGGCAGTGGGGTTCAACCGGATTTCGTCATTGACAAACTTCTTGACCTTCTTCCTAGTGGACTGGACTAGCCATGATCAATTTCATCTTCATGCTCACGCACGCCGACAGCACCATTGACGATGCACTTGACTACGTCGAACAACTGAGCGACACGGGTCTTCACTACATTGGCTTCAAGGACGTGGGCGCGACGCCCGAGCGACAGCGAGAGATTGCGCACTTTGCGCATGAAGTTGGATTTGAAGTGATGTTGGAAGTCGTGTCGACCACGCGCGAAGACGAAGTCAGCTCGGTTCATGCGGCGTTGGCCGCTGGCGTCGATTGGGTACTGGGCGGCACTCAACCCGACGCTGTCTTACCCTTGTTAGCGGATTCCGATGTCCACTACTGTCCTTTCCCAGGTCGCGTGGTCGGGCATCCGAGCATCTTGGAAGGCAGCATCGAAGAGATTGCCGCCAGTGCTGCCGCCCTCACCGCGCGAGACGGCGTGTTCGGCTTGGATCTACTCGCCTACCGACACGAGACCGCCAACATTGAAGAACTGACTCGTGCCGTCGTTGCCGCATCAGCCGGGCCTGTCATCGCGGCCGGATCTGTCGTGCGCGACGAACAGATCAAGATGCTGGCGTCAGCGGGCGCGTGGGGTTTCACCATTGGTTCGGCCATTTTTGACGGACTCTTTCCGGGAGCCCCGGACGTTGCGGCGCAAGTGTGTCACGTGCTGGAGGTTGCGAGCCACGCATGAGCAAGGCCACCGTCACGCGAGGAAGTCGGGTCGAGGAAGTCCGCATTGGCCTGCTAGAGGACCTGACCAACGGTGAGTTGCCGGTAGGGGCAAAACTCGTCAACGAACAGGAACTCGCTTCACGCTTTGACGTGAGCCGGCTCACGGTTCGAGAGGCAGTAGCGGCACTTGTCACAACTGGTTATCTCGAACGCCGCCACGGCAGCGGGACATACGTCGTTGGCGTACCGGGACCGCGCCACGCGCTTGATGCCACGCTCAGCTACACCCACATGATTGGCGAAGCCGGAATGAAGCCGGGCATGGAGTTGCTTGACATTGAGACCCGACCGGCGACAAAGAGCGAGGCGCATGAACTCAACCTGGAACCCAAAGAATTAGTCCGCGCGCTCGAGCGCGTGCGAACGGCCGACGGTCGCGCCGTGGTGTACTCGGTCGACATCGTGCCCGAGCGGTTTGTCGCGGGAGTAACGAACAGGAGATTCAACCGCTCTCTCTACGACCTGCTCTTGTCAATTGGTGACCCGGTTGTGAGCGCGAATGCTGTGCTCTTACCCGTCATTGCCGATCAACGACTTTCAACATTGCTCGGCGTGAAGGTGGGCAGCGCCTTGCAGAAAATCAGCGAAGTGGACTTCAACAAGTTCGGACATGCAATTGTCCTCTCTACCGAGTGGCACGTGCCGGGCGTCTTCGAGCTCCGAGTGAATCGCCGTCCATGACGTCGGTCGGGACGCATTGCCGGCTCGGCGCACGTTCGGATTTCGTGTTCCGGACAACACCGCAGCTTCCGCAGTTATCAAGTGGAGAGAGGTTTTCTCCCGTCGCGCGTTACAGTTTCCCTAAGAGATAAAGGAATAGAACATGTCAACCGACCGATCAACTCTGACTCCCAAGGAACGCGAAAAGGCTTCGGTCTTTCACTCCTGGATGGCTCAGTCCACGCTCAATCCGCTCATGATCAAAGACGCTCACGGTGTCTACGTCACCGATGAAGATGGCAAGACTTATTTGGACTTCTCGTCGCAATTAGTGAACACTAACGTGGGCCATCAACACCCCGCGGTGGTGAAGGCCATACAAGATCAGGCCGGAGTGCTCTGCACGATTGCCCCGCAACACGGCTACCAGTCGCGCTATCGCGCGGCCGAGCTGATTCTCGATCACTCCTTTGACGGTGCGGCCAAAGTCTTCTTCACTAATGGCGGCACCGAGTCCGTTGAGCACGCAATACGTATGGCACGACTGTTTACTGGTCGCCAAAAGGTCCTCGCTACCTACCGCAGCTATCACGGTGGCACGTCGACGTCGATCAATCTCACCGGCGACCCTCGTCGCTGGCCCAACGACAACGGCACGTCGGGTGTCGTGCACTTCTTCGGACCGTTCCTTTATCGTTCGGTGTACGGCGCCACGACCGAACAAGAAGAGTGCGAGCGTTCTCTAGCCAGTTTGGAAAACACGATCCTCTTTGAAGGTCCGACGGCCTTTGCTGCCATCATCCTCGAGACTGTGCCTGGCACTGCCGGCATCATGCCGCCACCAGAGGGTTTCCTAAAAGGAGTCCGCGAAATATGCGATCGATACGGCATTGTCTATATCGCCGACGAAGTCATGTGTGGATTCGGTCGCACCGGGGAGTGGTTCGCGTACCAGAACTACGACGTGAAACCTGACCTCGTTACTTTCGCTAAAGGCGTCAACTCCGGCTACATACCGCTGGGCGGCGTCGTCCTCAACGAAGAGATCTCGGCAGCGTTCAACGACCGCGCATATCCCGGTGGACTGACATATTCCGGTCACCCGCTTGCCTGCGCAGCCGCCGTCGCAGCAATTGAGGTGATGGAAAGTGAGCACATGATCGAAAATGCCAAACGAATTGGCGATGACGTCCTACGGCCCGGGCTTCAAGAACTGGCGTCGAAGCACAAGGTGATTGGAGACGTCCGGGGACTTGGCGTCTTTTTTGCCCTTGATCTGGTCTCGGACCGCGCCACGAAAGAGCCCCTCGCGCCGTACGGTGGAGGATCCCAAGCAATGAATGAAATATTGGCCGCGTGCCGAAATGAGGGATTGCTTATATTCAATAACTTCCATCGTCTACACGTAGTACCACCCTGCAATATCACAGACGACGAAGTGGGCGACGGGTTGAGTCGGCTTGATCGTGCTCTCTCCGTGGCAGATAATTACTACAAGGGCAAGTAGTCACTGACTAAACACAAAGGTTGAGAGGGAAGGTTTGTCGGAAGCTGGTTTTCAAATGTCGTTTCTCAAATAAAAACTACGTTGTCGACATTTCGCGTTGACACTGGCGTGAAACTCCAGATCAGGGTTGTCAAGCGTCTTGACTATCAATCCGGTGACAGTCAGTCACAATACCTAGCTGCGATCCAGTCGTCTTCAAATACAACTCACCAGAGGTGTCCGCTAGAGTTCGCCCGCGTCGATCGAAGGCCGCGAACACGCGAAGACCGCCGTCATAAATTTCAGAAATTTGGAATCGAGAAGCTTGACACTGAGTCAAGGACCCAGGCACGTTACGTGAAGGAAATTGTTAGATGATCTCTCAGTTTCAGATCATTCGGTTCCGCCAGCCCCACTTGTGTTCGTTGGTATGGTACTCAATTCCCCAATAGTTGTCGACTCGTCGGACACAGACTTCTCACGCGCGGGATCTTTTGACGAGTACTCAAATAGTGATGGGTAATTGTGACTTAGAAACATCGCGGGACCCGGTTTGCCTACGACGTTGTCAATCAAGAACTGGTCCGCTGCACTTACCGCCGGGCCTAAAGCGATCCCGACAACTGGAATATTGCCCGCCAAGGAGGCGGTCATGAATCGAATGGCTTTTCCGGTCCTACTGTTTGTCACGCTGGCGATGCGACTTTGAAGGTCCTGAAAGTTGGCAGCAACCTCAAGGTCTGTTGCTTCACTTGTGTTTCGCAGCCACTCTCGCAAACGGATACACTCCTCACTTTCTCGAATCTTCATGAGTTGCTCGACATTGATGGTTACGCCCGCAGGCATGTCCTCGGTGCTCGGAAGGCCACCGATACGTATCACCCTGTTGAACTGACTCTCGATGTTGTCACCCAAACCCCATTCAGATAGTCCCCGCAATTTGCTTTGAAAGAGTTCGGATTCCGCGTCACGAAGTCCAGTGACCGCTTGCAACGTCGACATACTGTTTAGAGTTTGATTTAGTCCAGCTACGGCCAAAACACCTTGAGATACAGATCGCCGACCCACCTCGCTCCGGCTTAAATTCGAATCTGATAACGCAATACGGAATTCCTTCTCGGCGAGCCTCTCGATTTCGACGCTGACGTCATGAGACAATTCTGTATCTGTTTCTCGTTTATACGCCATGCGTATTGCATCGAGCACAATCGGATCCCGTCGTTCTAAATCGAAGCAAGTGTCGTCTATACCTTGCTTGCCCGCATCACGGGGATAGAGGCCAACTCGCGTCGCGAGAGCAAGGCGCAGTTTTTGATCATCTCTTTTCTCCAAACCACACTTTCGCACTTCCTGAAGTGCATGAGACACATAATCTTCTCGATGTTCTCCGTCTTCGAATCCAGTAGCCAAACCAATGTAAAGGCCATCATGAGGAAGCCCATGAGGTGCTCTCGACTGAACGAATCCATCGCGAGACGCTTGGGTAATGTCGGCAGGGCTCATTACGTCGATGACTAATGTCATCGCGCCGGAGTCCAGAAGTTCAAGCAAGCCTTCGACTCCAAACACCTTGACGAGAGCGGGAATTTCTTGAAGATTAATTGAGTCCACTCGGCAACGGTCGAAAAGTATCAGTCGGCGAACAAGTGCTCCCACATCGACCGCAATGAGTTGCGTCTCGCTATCAACTTCGGCAATACGACCGAAGTGCTGATGTTGAAAGTTCATTTTAGTGAATGACCCATCGTGCACTATTGTCTATCAGTCCTTGCGAGACCATCGCCATCTCGAGTTTTGAGCCTGGTCGAAAAAAGACAGATTTCTTCGCCTTTCGCATTTGGAATTGGTTCAGATCATCAACCATCTCCTCATTGATCGTTTCTTCACTGTCTTGTCGTGCGAGAGCAATTGAGATTTTCGGTGACAAGGGCATAATGGCTGTGGCCGCGTCCCCAATTGGAATTCCGTCGAGAATGCCAAGCCGTGTCCTAGCGGCGTCGGGAGTTATGAGCGGATTGTCTCCAATTAGAAATTCGTCATTGGCGGATGACGGTCGAAGGATTTGAAGGTTTGAATTGCTAATGATCTCTCTTGCCCTTTTGAAATAGTCCGGAATCCGTAAACGGAAGTAGACACCAGACTCAGTGTGCGAATTGAACTCTTCCGACAAAGCCTCTTCCAAGCGTTCGCGAACCACAGCCAAATCTGTGACCTCGAAACCAAACCGATCGAGGTGTGCCTGAATTAACCACGCATCACTTAGACCGACTGCGTTCATGAAGTCCGATATGCCAGGACCCCTAACGTTTTGAATGCCAACTTGGATTTCATGGCTTCGCGCATAATGAAGAGCTAAAAGATTCTTTATGACCTCAATCAGGTCAGGTCTCGAGAAGAGGGTCGAATTTTCGGCACTCGCAATTGCTTCAGGAAATCGTGTTTCAAATCGACTCCAATGGTCTTCCGATCGCTGGCTGTCAAGTTTGACGAAGTTCTCAACGGTGCACGCCCACTTCACGGAGGTCGGGCGGGTCTTTAGTCCAGACGCGATAACAAACTCGCGAAGTAGATAACCACTTTGCGTGTGAACAGAAAAGTTCTTAAGTATCGATCGGGTCACTAAATGCTGATTAGACACCCTTAGTTGATTTGGATCAATGACTTCTCGACAAAATGTCGCCGCGTCCAGTAGTTCGATTATCGAGATTCCAGATGCGATCGAGAGTGATGGAATGATTCGCTCAAATGCACCAATACCAAAGCCCATAGCGAGGCTCGCCATCGCACCACGTTGGCCACTGACATCCGTTAGAGCCTTCAAAAGAATTTGCTCTTGTGGCGGCAAATTGAGCGTCATTTCGGTCAACCGGCGTAGCGAAAGGCAAGTCGGCCAGCCCAGAACTTCTCTGTCAGGTCGAAATTGCTGGAACTCATCAACACGGCATTCGACTTAGGCACGACACATGCTCGCATGATTTCAAAAGAAATGATGCCCATCGTTCAACGGCACCTCTTTACCCTCACGTGCCCACATCGTGCCACAACACTTCACCGGCGCGCCAAGTTCAAATCATCGATACCAATGGTGAATCCTCCAGCACTTTCGATCAACTCCAAGGGATTTCCTACTGGAGGCACCGGTGGACATGAATCATGATCATCCTGCAGCCGCGCGACGCTGAACGCGAACCTTCCACTTCTACTCGGCACCCAAAAGCAGCCTCCAACGAGGCTGGTATTCGATCGCTCCGTTATTGGCAACTGCTTCAGCAAGTCGCTCCGGCTCATGATTCCAAAGATGCAGCTCCTGGTTTCCCACCTCAATTACAACTGTTCCGTCGCTTCTACTCTCGAGAAGGTTACCTGGGGAAGGACGATTCTCCCTGTCCTCAGTAGCTCGCGACATCTGGATCCAATGGGGAACATGTCCCGACTTGAAGAGCCCACACAACTTTGGTGCTTGAATCTCTGACATATAACCTCCATCGCATGGCATTCGCACCTTGCCGAAGTAGGTTGCGGCGATGTCATAGGGCCAGGTCCCTCGGTCGCTCTTGATGTGGGGACCAATCGTAGCAGCGCGAGCCGAATGATCTCATATAGGTCAATCGAGGTAATTAACACCGTTACTACACTCCTTTGCACGGTTGAGCACAATTTTGAAGAGGACTGGGGAGTGGAGGCGCGACTTGGAGCAGTAACGGGCGATCAATGGTCAGAGCTCTGGGCCATTGCTGCCGCAATATCGGAGCTTGCGACCCCGGGCGAATGGGGAGGAGGTAACGTCATCGATCGCACGGACGACGGCCACAACGTCTATGCGATGCGCTTCATCATTTACGCTGAGCCCGTCATTGGATACGAGCAACTCTTCTATGAGATGGATCTGGTCGTTCCCTGCGAAAAAGTCTTAGATCAATGCAGGACGATCGACCAGCTCGAGTGGATGGATTCCGCTTCCATTGCGGATGTGGTGCGATTTAATAGCTTCATTCTGAGGGGAGACCGATTTGGAGAGGGTTTCTCAGGAGAAGCGATCGACGCCGGTGCGATTGCTGCCATCGTGGAGAAACTCAAGGAGTGGCGTAAGAGCCAGTTAAGCGCCAGGGAAAGCGCGTCAAGTGAGTTCGCCGGTTGGATGCGGTTGTACAGGGACAACTGTCGATGGCAGATTGCGAAGTCTGGCCCACCGCACGAGTACACCATTCGGGATTGGAGACGGGAGGCTGACAAGGATTTCGGAAGGGCCGCCGTCGGCATCCGTAAGTTTGGATACTCCCGATCCTTCTACCGGAATGCCTACATCTACTTCAACCTTGATGGTTTGAAGTACTGGACTATGGGTGATCCGCTCGCCAACACGTCTGTACTCAATCGAGATCCGATCGAGAACAAATACGAGTCTTGACCGCAACGGGGAAGCCGAGGAGTTGCCAAAGTCCCCGAACGATGTTGGCTCGGTGGCGCAACAACGCAGGTGTCTGTTATCACTTTCTTCCAATCTTCCTGTGGGGCTGCATCGTTAAGCTAGTGCGGCGGTTCCTGCTTTCAAGTTGGGAGCGTCGTTTCGTACTGCGCATTTCTCGTGACTCACAAAAGCAAGTACATTCGATGTATCAAGCGGTCTGATTTCTGGTCTCCAGAGACCTGATGTACGGGCCGATCATGGCAAATCTGGGAGACTTCGAATTGGCGACCAACTACTACCGGGTCATGCTTGGCAAAAGCAGTCAATACGCGAGCGAATGTTTCGAAGACGGCTTCATCGGAGCGGACTTCGGCATCGTTGGGGACCTCACTTTCAAGCTTCCTGACGAGTGGAGGACATTTAACAAGGAATTCATACCCGTAGTCATGGGGGCCAATCCATCTAAGACCAAGATTGGTGCGGGTCTTTCTTGCGGCCAACTCTGGACAGTCTCAAAGGGAATCGCCATTGGCGACATTGTCATTTGCCCCGATGGCAGCGGTGTATATCGGGTTGGGCGGGTTCTCAGTAGCTACTACTACGTCGATGGTCAGATACTGCCGCATCGACGCAAGGTGGAGTGGATCGCGTCCTTCCCCAGGGCGTCAATGAGCGAATCGCTCCAGAGTTCAACACGGACGGGAGGTACTGTTTCCAACGCGACAAGCCACGCTGATGAGATCGAAGGACTGATGGGCAATTCCAGTCCGGGCACCAGACCCACCTTCGTAGTGAGTGATCCCGATGTCGAGGATCCTTCCGCCTTTGCCTTGGAAGCGCATCTCGAGGACTTTCTGGTCAAGAACTGGTCGCAAACACTTCTCGGAAAGGACTTCACGATCTATTCGGAAGAGGGAGAAGTCATCGGCCAGCAGTATCCAACTGATGCTGGCATCATCGACATCCTCGCGATTAGCCGCGACGGAAAGCGGTTGCTCATTATTGAGTTAAAGCGTGGCCGCGCAAGCGATGTTGTCGTCGGGCAGACGCTCCGGTACATGGGATTCGTGGCTGAGCAACTCGCCGGCGAAGGGCAGGCTGTGGAAGGAATTATCATCGGGCTGGAAGACGACCCAAAGCTTCGCTGGGCAATCACACCGGTCCCGGCGATCAAATTCTACCGGTACCGTATCGATTTCCAACTTCTACCTAGTTAGGATCGGAACCGCAGTACCGGGCTAACCAGGGAGTGGGGAGTGTTTCGACAAAGTTTGCACGGGTGTCGACCGAGATGTACATAACTTTAAGATTGCCTGTCTTGACACTTCAATTGTCGCAAACACTTAAATCGGTGTTGGTAGTGACTGTTCATGGCAAATTACCGGGACTGATGCACAACTCACTACGCCGTCATCCGCGCTTCGAAGAACTGTCGAACCTCGTCATTTGTGCAGTAGATGGCAGTCCCGAGCATGCCGCGAGTCAAGAGAGTTCGGTAGGTGTTCCGGATCAGAACATCGGCTCGGGCGAGTGCAGACTCCGGGTCCCTTTTGAACGCGGCCGTGAATCCGCGGAGTGACTGATCGCCCTTCGAACGCTTGAACGGATTGCCGCGAAGAATTCCATCGACCACCTCGAGGTCGTCACCAATGATGACACCGATGAAGTCACCCTCTAATCCCTGACAGGTGTGGATACAGCCGATCTCATTGATAGACGTCGGCGAAATCATCCAGGCGGAGCCATCTTCGGTCAAGTTCCACTTCATCGAGAAATTCGACATAGGGAACTCGATGTCGAACAGCGACGAGTCCTTCTTGCTCACCCAATCCCAGCAGTAGCCGGCGAGGAGTCGGGACTTGTTGTTGCGCAGGTTCTTCTCGACGATGAAGTCGCGGAGTTGAGACGGGTCATTGAACTGGCGAAGATCAAACTCATTATTCCGTAGACTCGCCTTCTCGTCGCCGCCTAAACCAAGTGTGTGGTCAAGCCAATATAAGTAGTCGCTGGAGCCAGCACACCGAAACTGAGTTGTAAGTTCGAATTCCTTTATGGGGATGCCTGCGTCGCGTGAAGCCGCTCGAATGTTTTCGAGTGTGCCAATGTCGCGCCACGTCACCAATTGGCTGTCGTCAGAGAAGAAGACGTTGACCCTAGCGGCATTGATGACTTCAGCGATCTGGTTCACGCCGAGATTTCGATAGAAACCTGACTTCTCTACCAGTCGGTGAGCCTCGTCGACCAACAGCACATCAAACGCATCCGGCGAGACGTCGTGGAAGGCGTCCGAACTCACAAACAGGTTGTTGGTCGCTACGTCAAGACGCTTCCCATTGAGCTTGGCTTGATAAACGGCGCGGGGGGCGGCGTTCTTGGTCACGTAGCGAACGTTCACGTTCTGCGCGAGTAGGTGGACGAGGGCGTTGATCGCGATGACCGACTTCCCAGTGCCCGGGCCACCCTTGACCAGCACGATGGCTTTACCTTGGTCGGGTACGTTTCGAATCGCTTCGCGAATGGATTCGTAGGCCGTCTTCTGGTCGTCAATGAGCACGAACTCTTCGTTGCCGCGCAGCATCGACTCAAGAGCGTCCGCCAATTGCCTCGAGACCTGAACGGGGCTACTCTCCACGCGGCGAATTACGTTGCTTGCGTCACCGCGGCGGACCGTCGAGGTAATAAGTTCCTGCAGGGACCGACGTTCGTTGGCCAGAAATAATGGCGCCTTCGCGAGAAGGTGGCTGTAGCGGCCTGCCTTGACGACGTCGGCAGTGTGGCAGTTATGCAAGTAGGCACTGGGACTGATGACCACGGGGTCACTCACGACGTACTTATAGAAGTCGTGCAGAAGTCGTCCATAAGACCACACTTGGTAACTGGGATGGCGGACGTTGACCAGCCCACCGTGCAAATACGTGCGCACGTGATCATCGAGCGCTGAGAACTCGACATCTTGCCACTGTTTGAGCTCGATGAGCAGCAGCTGAGCTGTGCCGCTCTCGCCGTGGCCCGAGACGATGAAATCAATGCGTTGGCCCCGGCCGTGCAATCGGTATTCGATGGCGACACCAGCATCGTTAGGAATGTCGGTCGAGTTCATGACGTGGTACATAGCGTTGCCGAGCGAATTGCGCCAAGAGTGATACTCCGAACTCTCCCGAGAGATTCGGATCCCGTGACGCTCTTCTACTTTCGCTCTGACCATCTCCTCGATTTCGGGAGCATCTTGGAGGAACTGCCCCTTAGTTGCTATGTAGGCGAGCATGCGGACAGCTTAAGTCTGAGCGATGGCCCGTCAAGTGCTTGTTCCAACCTAGGTTTCGATCTGCCATTGTTGGTTGGGGTCTAGCTTCGATGGCACGAGTGCCATAGCCAAAGGTATTAATGATTGAAAACGTGCGAAGCCTTTTGGACTTGTCGTTCGATACGTACAGGCCGGGATTGAATTTGCTTTTTCGGATCTCGATTATGAGTCCTTTGGTCTCAAGCTGTTGCAAACGAGTTCCTTTGGCGTACCACAGCTTCGGCCACGAGTGATCTTCGTCGCGATGCAACCAGAATTTGCCAATACTTTTAAGTGGCCAATCGGGAGAAGGTGCGTGACGGTAGTCGGTGTAGCGTTGCAAACAATTGATGGCATCAAATGGTTGGACGGGAGCTGATGCCGGGGCAAACAGTTAACGCGATTGCTCTCACATTGGTTGGAGGCACCAAACTTCACGTTGAACCAGACCTCGGGCCAACTCGCGCGCGAGCTGCGTGGGAAGCGATTGGCGTCAATGGGAAGCTAATCGCCGAGGAACCTCCTTTGCGAAATTTCCGAGTGTTGCCATGCCTTTCAGCTGAGATGGCTGCTGTAATTCAAGGTTTCGACACGGACTGGGACTTTGTTGGTCCAAAGACTCTCGCGTACCGACAAGTTGAAAATGCCTTCCCTCCCCCTGTGGCTCGCGCTCTAGGCGACAAAATTCGCCAAGCACAACTCGCACAAAATCATTGATCAGAACGACTCAGAGGACGGACCGTAACTAAGCACTGACCAAGACTTGACAACGCTCCAAAATATTGGTCGAGTCGTTTTCGAAGAAATGGCGTGCCCCTAATCGGTTTCCAAGTTCCACTTCTGACAGCGTTGTCGATGATTTTGATGCCAAAACATGGAGTTTTCAGTGCAGCTATGTGGAAATTTGGCACATTACCCTACAGATATGGCTTTTCAATCGAACAAACAGAGGACTGTATCTTGGGATGAGCTTCCAAATGCTGACTTGATAATTGATGCTGTATACGAAGGCGGCGACTCAAAGCGCGGCAAGGCTGACGAGGTCATATCAAGACTTTTGCCCGGAATTAGTAATTCCGGAGGATTTCGCGCGGCCGGTCGACACGACGCCACTAGATTCGTGGTTCTCTATTCGACGGGTGCCCATCCTGACTGGCCCGATGAATTGGATCCATATCGGGGAAGTTACAGCTATTACGGAGATAATCGAACTCCTGGCCGCGAACTTCATGACACCCCAAGGAGCGGAAATAAAGTGCTCCGGCGCGCTTTCGAGCTCGCACACGGTGACGCACAGGACCGGGTCCAATGCCCAGTGTTCTTAGTATTTCAAAGAGTGGGTAGTGGCCACCAAATACGATTTCTCGGTCTTGCGGTTCCTGGTGCCAAGGACCTTTCCCATAACGAAGATCTGGTCGCTATATGGCGCGTAGAGAACGGCGTACGCTTCCAGAATTACAGAGCAGTATTCACCATTCTGGATATTGCAAAGCTGGACGGCAATTGGGTACGTGCTTCAGTGAGAAAACAGGGCCCCGATCTGGGGTCGGTTGGCGTGCCGGGAGCTCTACTCAAATGGATTGAAAGAGGAATATATACGCCCCTCGTTGCCCCGCAGACGAAGAAGGGTCGTACCGAGCGAGAGCAGTCGCCGGATACTGAAGTTGGAAGAAAAATGATCGAAGCCATACGGCGGTTTTGTAGCGAGGATGACTTCCTGTTTGAAGCAATAGCGGTTGAGATTTGGCGAATGGCGGTTTCCGAGCCCATAAGCGTAGATTTGACGCGGAGATATCAAGATGGTGGGCGTGACGCGGTCGGATTTATGTATTTGGGTGGACAGGAAGATCGTCTGGAGCTCACATTTTCGATTGAAGCCAAGCACTACATGCCGGGCACCGGTGTAAGAACTGGAGACGTCTCGAGGCTGATTTCTCGTATCAAGAATCGAGAATTCGGAGTACTAATTACGACGTCGCACCTGGCTATCCAGGCTTACAAGGAAATACGCGAGGACGGATATCCGATCATCGTTATTTCAGGAGGAGATATTGTTCGTATCCTCATTGGCAAAGGGATCAACACCGAGGTTGCCTGTAAGAGCTGGCTCGAGACGATAGTCGATCCCCGCCTTGAACCCTTTGCGATCGACAAACAAGTTGATGTTGTCTGACTACTTGAATGTGACGAGATAATTTACGCAGATCTGGCCAGTTGTTTCAATTTATGTCTGCTTGTTCTTGCCAATCGAGAAGCTACACACAGAACGGTGCCAGTGCTAAGTGGAACTTCTTTCATGAGGAGATTCCTAGGCCGCCTGCTGAAGCGAAAGCAAGGTGGATAAGGCGCCGGGCACCAATTCAACCCAAAGGTTTTGACCGGGAATTTGATTCGTTAGGTCAATCCTTTGATAGTCCCAATGTCGCATGATTCGTTGAGAGCTGAAGCCGCCGAAGCCAAATTCCACGGTAGAGAGATCACTGTGAACGGCGCTTGGATGTAAGTTCTAGTTCTGTGGGTAAGACATCGGAGACTCGTTCTACCACGAAGAAGTTATCGGTTGTAGAGATCTGTGCCGGAGCCGGCGGCCAGTCACTTGGGCTTGAAAAAGCTGGGTTTTCACATGTTGCCGCTTTGGATCTCGACCCAGACGCCTGCAACACGCTCCGAGCGAATCGACCTGAATGGAATGTCATCGAAGGTGATGTATTGGATCGCAAGGTGTTCGATCCGTTGCAATACTCGGGCGTCGACCTATTCGCTGGCGGCGTTCCGTGCCCACCATTCTCAATTGCCGGAAAGCAGCTTGGCGCAGAGGATGATCGCGATTTGTTCGCGTTTGCCGTTCATATGCTCGCGTCCATCGACGCGAATGCGTTGCTCCTCGAAAACGTAAAGGGACTTGCGGCGCCGCGATTTGCTGGATACCGCGAACACATCCGCGATCTTCTCCAGGAATGGGGATACTGGGCGGAATGGCGACTCCTCCAAGCATCCGACTTCGGGGTTTCGCAATTGAGGCCGCGCTACATTTTGGTCGCGCTTAAGCAAGAGTTTGCCCCTTATTTCTCTTGGCCGTTGATTGGTCCGAGACCAAAAACTGTTGGCTGTGTCCTTTACGATCTGATGAGCGAACTCGGCTGGGAGGGCGCCATCGCGTGGAGAGAGGCAGCTGCGGGAATTGCACCTACGATTGTCGGCGGATCGAAGAAGCATGGTGGGGCTGATCTCGGACCTACGCGCTCGAAACGTGCTTGGGCGAACCTAAACGTAGACGCCATGGGTGTTGCTGACGCTGCGCCGGATCGTAAGGCCCGGCTCATGCACAAGCCGAGGCTCACGAACGAAATGGTCGCTCGTATTCAAGGATGGACTCCGGAAGATGAGTGGATCTTCTCGGGCCGCAAAACGCTGATATATCGCCAGATCGGCAATGCATTTCCCCCTCCAGTGGCTCAAGCAGTTGGTTTGCAGATCCACAAAGCATTGAACAAGGTCGGAGAGCCTCGACAGGATCTTCAAAAGGTTGACCATTCCGATGCGCTCGTGTACCGAACTCTGAATTCTGACGTCGGGCGATTTTTGAGCGTTGGGTCAATTGCAGATCGAACGGGCAAGAATGAGGAGGAGATTATCAGGGCTATTTCACATCTCCGGTCTGACTTCACAGTCGAATGTCGGAACGTGCGAGGAAAGCCTCAATACAGACTGCTTGCATTCAAAGGATTGACGACAGCGCCTGAGAGTGATGCGGGTCTAGAACCCACACTGGCCTAATCGTCGTCCCACGGATGAGAGTTTGAAGGTCGGCGGCGCGTTAATCGCGGCTCATGCACCCTGCGCAAGGAAACCAATGTCGGGATTCCGAAATGTTCCAACGACCAGACCACGATCGAGGAACCGATTGAACTCTTCGCATGCAGTTTCTGGTACGAGCGCACAACTGTGGCAAGCGGCCAAATTGCATGAGTCGGGTCCTTGACCTGACTGGCCAATTTCCATGCACACCGGATCAGCCGAGCACCACCGAGCAGCCTCAATCGCCGTCAGTAGTGCTGGCTCGAAATAATCATGCTTTCCCATCCGGACAAGACCGCCCATCGTTCCCTCAGCGTCGCCGGCCGCCGTGTAGATGAGGATTCCTGCCATCGGGTTCTCGCCGCCGGAAATGTAGAGACGCTCACGCAATGCAGCCGAGCTATACCCACACTCATAAGTCAATTGATTCATAACTAGGTGAGCAATCGTATGGAGAAGGACGAACCGGGGGGTAAGTTCTCGATCTCTGAGCTGTCTCGCTCGCTGGGCAGACGAGTAATTCGCGGCAAGCCTTTTGACTCGCTCTACGACATGGGGCACGTTCTCCCAACTAGCCAGCCTCTCTTCCTGGAATTCTAAGAAGATTCCTTCTCCGTGAACTACGTAGGCCGGAAGCCAGGAGTCTTTCCAGCTAGGTTGCCTTTTCCAGAGCATCGCCTTTCGATCGGCGAGTAGAAAATCGCTTTCTGCATAGATTCGGTTGAATCCGTAAAGGGCCCTGGTCTCTCTCAATTTGTCAATCAGCATCAGCCTGGAGAAATACTTAGCGACTTGCGGATCATATTGTTCGAGAGTGGCTGATCGGATCTCCAGGTCAGGCGATCGAAGTTCACGGCGAAGGATCTCATATTCTGGTCGTCGAAAGTCCGTCTCATTGGAGAGTTGAGTTTCTCCCTTTTGGTTAACATTTTCAGACTCAAGAATTTCTTCGGTTCGACCTGAAGTCTCACGAATGACGTTAAGGGCTTCCTTGATTTGCTCATCTTTGTACGGCTTAAGGATCTCTCGCTGCTGACCACGCAGAGTCTCTGGCTGAAGACGGTCCAAAGCATTGGCGTCCTGCAACGTCTTGATTAGAGTGCTGAGGGGAGGATTATCTAGTGCTTGAATGAGTTTCTCTGGAACGTTTGCCTTTTCGCGAGGCAAGTAGATTGAACTCTTGACCATGGCGTAGTACAGATTTGATGCTGCCCTAAGGCTCCCTCGAAGTTGACGTCCGCATGGTCGACCGCCGTCTTCGCCGTGCCACGGCATTGCTCCGCGGCAGAGGTACTCGCCCTCCCCCGGCGCAAGGTTCGCACTCAACGTCGTCCGAGATGGAGAAGTGCCGGTAGCCGGGCTTGCGTCAGTAATTCCCGACAATGTGCGAGATTTCCCACATTCGCAAGATACCGACTGAGCCGATAGCGAAGCACCACCTGTTGAAACGAGGCTCATCGTCGAGGTGCAAATTGGCAGAAGAGTGCCGTGAACCCATTCGGTCCAAGGGAAATCCTGCAGGTGCCCGTATTCACATATTGCGACGAATGGAACTTGAGCGACGAACGGAGACCTCCCCGAACCTCTTGTGCCGTGTTCAGGATTTTCACATTTTGCCTTTCCTCGCGAACTTAGGGGTAGCGGACCGAGGTGTTTGCAAAGAGGGCAGAAGTTCCACATCGGAAATCGCTGATACGGAACAGGCAGCTTGAGGTTGGGAACATCTCCTCCATACCCCTTCTTAGTACGCCAATCCGGGGGAAGGCGAAAGTGCGAGACCCTTAGCTCCGCTTGCAGTCGCCATTCTTCGAGCCTGAACTCATCGAGGTCAATACCCTGAGAGTCGTTGTCACCATCTTCCCGTTCGAACCAGTGATCAAGGCCCGCGGCAATGAGGGAGGTGCCATTCGTCACGACGGTCATTGCGCCAACTCCGAACGGAGCAATCATTTGAGCTCTCCGAACGGTCCCACTAGACATTGCTTCCCTCCTGCACGAATCGAAGTGAAACTTCGGCTCGGCACTCGGCGTCCACGTTTCTCAATGACATTGGCGTGGACCATGACAAGTCTCTGGCCGCGTTGGAAACGTATTCGCCCGCTCTTCGAAGCAATGGGATTTCTTCATCGATCCCCCAGTTCTGCCAGATCCGACGCTGCCAGTCTTCCCATTCCGTTTTTCGTTCGTCGAAGACACGTCTGAACGACTCCTCTTCTTCCTTGTCGATTGACCCGACCCTTTCCGATAAAAGGTCATACGCTTTGTTGATCAGCGCCTCCGGCACCGGCCAGGGAAGAAGACCCGATTCGCCGTTCTGTCGGACAAACGCAACAAGGACTGCGTGCAGCGCTCGGTCCAGGACCGGCGGAGCAAATGGCGTGACACTCGTGGGCTCGACCTGAGCGTAGAGCCGCTCGTGGTAGCTCCTGAACTTCTCGAAGTGAGACCTATCTCGAGGCTTCGTGGAACTGAAGATCGTTGCTACGAGACCTGGTCGAGACCACCATTGTCTTCCAACTCGACCGGTGACTTGAATGTATTGAGATGTCGTCTTCGGTTGGCCAACAACGGCCATTAAAGAAAGCCGGTCAATATCTATGCCGACTTCAATGACGTTCGACGCAAGACATACATCAACTGCTTCCGTGGATGCAGGTCGGCTAAGTCGGTCCATTGACTTTGGCACCTGATCGCTGTTGAGCCGACCAGTAAGCTCGAGAACCGACCTGAGACGCCTGGTGTCTTTCGGTGATCTGCCAAATCGATTCCTAATGACTTTCAGATAGTCGGGAATGTCAGACTGCAGAAGCGTTAGCGATGTTCCGAGTTCGCGGAGACTGTTGAAGAAAACCATGAGGGTCCACCAGGGGTCCCGACCCAGGTCATCGAAATCAAATGAACCCTGCAGCAGTGCTGAAAACGTTCGTACTTGCACAGTTTGAACCGACCCAAGACCAGGGGCATGAATGCCGACGTAGATTCTTCCGGCGCTGAGTGACCCATCGATTTCAGTTGCGAAACGGGCAAAGAAGGAATCCGATGCATCCAACCCACGAGGCGGGAACAGGAAGACGTCACTTCTATCGTAGAGTGCCTTTATTTGTTCCTGATACCTGCGGATGGTTGCGGTTGAACTTATGATCTTCGGCTTCTTTGGACGCTCTCCTCTTTCATCCGTACACAATTGTTCGATCACCGGTTCGAATAGCCCAACCATTGAACCCAACGGACCTGAGATGAGATGCAGCTCATCTTGAATAATTGTTTGGGGGGGCGAAAGAACTCTTGTGCCGTCTGGTCCGATTCCAAATAGAGCCCTGCAGTTGGTGTTCCACGCAAGAAGGGCGAACTTGTCAACTGTAGCGATGACAATCGAAGGTTTAACCTCGTAGATATCCTCGTCAATGACATAAACAGGTAAGCCACTTGTGAATTCGCACGAAATGTCGGGGCAGCGGAAGATTACGGTTCCACCGTCTTCCATGTAGCCAGCGACCCTCGAAGCATTCCTCGCTTGTCTACCGTGAATATTCTTCTTTTCGATTGGTCCCATCGTTGCCGAACACCACGGGCAACGTAGAATGACGAACTTGTTCTCGGCACGATCGTCATCTCCGTTGAGCCCCCGCAGGACATATCGCGCATCAGCTCTGCTGTTTGGTGTGGTGTCCCCTCCAAGCCAGATCCCGATTGAAAACTCCGCCTCCCCAAGGTCAGGCTCTCGCCTTCTGATATGTTCCATCGCGCAGACCAGGCTTGAAGCTCGCTGGAATTGTTGTTGCGTCAATAATCGAAGTGTGTAACGCATCAAGACCTCGACACCATAGTCGCCCGGATCGCGGAGTCGGCGGTAGAACAGAGCAAAAGCCGCAAGACCTAGGTAGGCCTCGGTCTTTCCTCCGCCAGTTGGAAACCAAATGAGCTCAACCGTCTCTCGATCCACGTGGTCGGGGTCCACGGCAGATTCCACAGCGGAAAGCAGGAAGGCGATCTGGAATGGCCTCCAAGATCCCCTCTCCTTTACGTCTTTCCAGTCTGGAACATCGAGAGCCTCCGGGACTACGAATCTCGCTCCATCTAGCTCAGTTACGCGGGGAGTTCGTCGAGTTCTCAATTGCTGAAGCAGTATCGCTTCGTTGGCTAATTCGAACGCCCTCCGTGCTTGACCCGATTCAACGAATTCAAGCCCACGACGTAGCCGCTCTATCGCTCGGTCGCAGTCAGCGAGATGCCGAGCGGCAGCTTCTCGGTGCGCTTCCTGCGTTAGTTCCGAAGCTTCTCGGCGCCTGTCTGCCACCCATTGCTCGTAGAGATCGACGACCCGCTTCATTGCCGCAAATCCATCATCGTTGTCGTCCATCCCTGCGAGCGGTCCCATCGGAACCTCTACAGAATTGATGGATCCGTCCGCGGCCTCGATTCCGATTGTTGGAGTGATGCTCGGTGTCTCGACCACCGGCAAAGGATCTGCACGAACCTCAAACACCTCGTTTTCTGCAGGACCGTCCCAGTCGGCGGAGCAACCATGACCAATCCCAAAGATCCTCATCCTTCGATATAGGAGGCTAAATGAATCTTCTTCAAGATCGATCGACGAGGCGCTCTCGTGTTCACGTTCTCTATAAGGACGAATCGACGAGATCTGACCTTTTCTGTCTGAAATCATGACTTGAAACCGAGATTGGAAAAGGCAGATCTCATCTGGGCCTACGTTTGGATTGGGAACTCCTCTGTTGATGAGCGAGATTGTTAGGAGTGACGTTCCATCAGGTTCTGGTCGAGTGAAAGCAGTCACCTCCAGTTCCAATCCTTCGATATTGGCGAATTGAACATTCTCAAGTTGTGGCCTGACAAGTCGGTTGTTTCCCCCGAGAATTTCGGTTGACTCAAAGGCAACAGTTCCAATGACCGACGAGCGGAGCCACCAAGTCCAATCCGTGCCTGCCACCGTGACTGACTTCCTCCTGTAGCGACCACCCCGAACGTTCACTAACAGCCTGGAATCTGGCTTGAATTCTGCTACAAACGAGATTGCCATCGTGCTGGGCCTGTTCTCGTTCGCTCCCGTCAAATCAAAGTCGTCGCTTTCTGGCTCGTCCCTTCCCCTTCTCTCCACGATCTTTCGTATCGAATCCTGGCCATCGCTCGTGAGCACGTTGAATGAATCCTCCGATTCTTCAACTTCCGGCTGCGTGGCGACTTCACCAGGGCGGTCCGTGGACGCATCATCTTCCAGCACGACTCCTCTGGGATATAAGACGCCAACCCCGTAGCGCTTACACGGTCGGTCACGCTGAAGAATCTCATCGGAAGATCCCGCCTGGACGAAAGGGCCGTATGATTCCTTCCGCTCTGCAAAATGCACTTCATCGGCCACGTTGAGGGCACTTCCCTGGGAAATCACAGACAAGCCTTCGGAGTGCCATGGCTCCCATGGACCTAGTAATTCGTGCCGAAGATAAGCAACTATCTGATCGCGATCAGCCTTGTGGTTTGTCATTTCGAGTTACCTAACTTTGGGTGGAGGAAAATGTCGGCAATTTCGGACCTGAGAAGAAAAGACGCGAGCACGTAGAGGCGCTCAACCGCTCTCGTCGTGGCAATGTAGAGCAAACTTTGGTCTCGTTCGGTTCCGAGACTGTCTAGGTCCGTCACGATAACAACCGGAGCTTCGAGTCCCTTGAACGCATGGATGGTCGAATAACGGATCCCCCCCGGGGAAACTCCTCTGGCCGGCTTGATTCGATCGGACCATGGCGCTGCACGGACTCGCTCGGCTGCGCAGCCACTTGCTCTAGGTGAAAGCACGACGATTTCGCCACCCCGATATCCCATGCCTTCAAGAGTTTGAAAGAGTTTGACGAGCTCCTGAGTTTGCTCCTCAGGCGTGCCGTAATAAAGAACGACAGGCTCGATCCCGGAGTCTGGGCGGAGCACCTTGCTATAGCCGCCCTCGAATCCAGCCATGTACCCGACAAACGCTGCAATCCGCGGAGTGTTCCGACAATTCCTCCTGAGTTCATACTGCGGGGTACCTGGAGCCCACCGCTTCACTACTTCGTCAATCGACTTTGACGGCGAGCCGTAAATGGATTGACGTTCGAAGTCTCCGAAGAATCTCCAACGACCGCCACGCAACCCGCCCTTCAACAACGCGTCGAAGAAATCCAGATACCGATCTTCAAGTAGGTCTTGCGCTTCGTCAACGAGGAGCATGTCGAACGGCACAAAGTCGGTATCACCTACAAGGACTTGTTCCAGGGCGAGATTGGGAAGAGTCTCCTGCCAGAAACTAGCTCCGGCGTCGCTTGGCACTTCAACACCTGAGATGCCGAGCATTATCGCGTCGATTGAGCCGGCAGTGACGAGGGGCCGCAGCGGCGCCGCTTCGTTTCGGATCCAGTCGCCAAGCAAGCGATTGAAGCAGCAAAGAAGCACCCGCTCCTCTCGCAGTGATGACCGTCGCGCTTCTTCCAGGGCGAGCAAAGTCTTGCCGGTCCCTGCGGGGCCGATAAACACAACTCTTTCGTTTCGGCCGGGATTCATGTTGTCGAGCGCTTCGTATTGTTCCTCGGTGTAGCGAATCAACTCAGTATCTCGCTGTCTTCTTCTGGCTTTGGGGCTTTCGTAGCACTCGACACTCGGTCGGAGAATCTTGACGAGAGACTCGACTTGCTCGTTCGTGGGCTCATTCGACTCCAAATTGAACCAGGCAGTCGATTTTGTCGAAACAAATCTCCGAGCTTGAATAAGGATGGATGTGACCGATTCTGCCAAGGTCCTTAGTTGCAAATCTGCTTGATCTATTACCTGCCATTCATGCCATTCCGTTGGCGATGACAGAGAGAAGGTCGAATTGGTGAAGCAGACGGCACTCCAGAAGAGAACACTGCCGAGTCCGGGCAACCGGCGCGTGACCTCATTTCGAATGCTGTGCATCGCCTCAGACGACTGCCTGAACGGACTTGTCCTAGTTGGGGGATCACCTCCGAGGTGCCACAAGCCACTCGGGTCGCGCCTTACGCTCCGATGAGCTTTCACTTCTAGAGCCAGAACACCAAGGCCTGGCACTGCAATAAGAAAATCGCATTCTCCAGAAATATGGATTCGATGATTGGAAATATCAAGGGAGTGGATGACGGTCCAATAGTCTGTCCCTGTTTCAGACTGAAATCTCGCGAACAACGCCTTCTCACCCGGACTTGCCGTCTCTGAACCGATAATTGGCGGAATCATCCTTGCCATAGGTCGTCCTCTAACTTAATGAGTTTCCGCACGTCCTCTTCCTCAACTATCTGGGTTGTCGGCGAACCGTCTTCGACACGAAAGACTCCGAGTGCGCCAACATCAATCTCGCTGAGGCTAACGTTGATGTGACCGGTTTGTCTCAACTGCGTTAGGTCGGCGTCGAGCACAGCGGCCTCTAAAAGACTTCTTGCCTGATGTCCGGCTCTGATATGTGCACTGTGAATTTCGTTCATCGCGGCCCAAAATTTCTCCGCACGATCTCCCAACCCAATGTATTCCATCAGTATTCGAAAATCGTCTGACTTCTGAGACTTGATGCTCTGCCTTAGCAGTCGATAACGAACGTTGGGACTCACAATTCCTAGCCTTTTTAGTTGATACTCGACTAAGCCAAGTCCCAGATCCTCCACCTTTTCCCCAAGCCTCGACTTCCATTCTCTTTGAAGGCTCCTCAGTTGAGAAGCGCTTCTTCCTAGGTCGACGTCTGCAATGTCGACAATGTAATCACCAGAGCCTCCGAATGATCTGAGCACCACATAGTCACCCCTTGAAACGTGAAGAGTTGACTTTCGTCGCAGCCGCGGTTCACTCCCTCCTTCGAGTTCCACGCTGTCAATCGACGACTCACCAATCGCTTCCAGGTAGACGCCAAAACCACCGGCGAGCAAGTACAGCCGTGCCTCAATGTATTGGTGGGCGTCGCCGGATACCTTTCCAATTCCCGCAGAATCCTTGGCCAAACGGTCCCAGTCAACCTTTGGCAGTAGTAATTCTGCGTCCATTTCATCTTCTTCATCCAATGGCGCGACTGCATCAGCTCGGAACGCATTGCTCACTTCAATGCCCACGGATGCATGGTCGCCGGCAAGAAGATTCCGTTCGAGAGGATGGTCTCTCAGCCAGTCGAAGTGCACGACAGCGATACTTTCGGCTCGCGGTGCACCAAGCACAAAGGAGGGAAACCAGCACGACGGCCCCAATATGACCAGACTCTCGAGTTTCTCCATCTCCGGAAACTCTGCTGTCATAAAGAGTCTGGTTTTCGGGCTCTTATTTGCTAACCAGGATTTCGTCGCATCGAGGTGCCGTGTCAGAACTAACACGCCCGAATTCTTCGGGTTGCCGGTTTCCAGAATTTCGCACGTGCGTTCACCTAGAGGATTTGAAGCGTCGATCGTCAATTCGCCAATTGCAAGAATGCAATACTCAGCCGCTTCAATCATTTCCGCCGGGTACCCTCCTCGACAGCGCGCTAGCAATTCCTCCAGCACGATGGTGGTCCCCTGCACATCAAGTGTGGAACGATTCGGTGCAATAGGCGTTGTTATCAAATCTCTAAGTGTCCTTCGACACCTCCGAACAAAGGAGATCCAATGAATGTCATCTTCAAGATCCTTGACCAAAGTCGATAACTCGCGAACAAAGTGGGAGAGTTGTTTTGTAACTGGAGACGGAACGGTTTCCCGGGTTGCAACAGCGATTAGTGCAACCTCGTGAACTTCAACGGTCTCGACAAAATTCATCTGACTGCCTCACTGTAGGCAACGACCTCGAAGTCAGCCGGCATGGTGCCTAGGAATGACATATCTATATCGCCGACGCTGAGCGCGTATTCCTGATTAAACGCGTCCGCCGCTTCTTGAGCCGAGGACGACGTTCTGTCAAAGATTGCAATGAGCGGGCTACGTTTCCACATGCTTCTTAGCCGAAGATATGCGGATGGCCCGTCAAGTACGACTGCCGGAGGCGACGACCCGACGAGGCTCGCCGAAAGTTCGCTCGCGAACGATGATACCACTGCGGTTCGGTCATGGTCATTTGGATTTGCGGCAAATGCGTCACAGCGGAGCAAATCGTTCAAGACACCTTCTATTGGATCGGATGCATAAAAAGGGCAGATGAACTCCTCACGCATAATCTCTCGTTCAAGGACGTTCTTTATTCCAACCAAAACCCCGTCAAGAGCCGTAAACGACGCGTGAGCTAGGGCATCGACTCCGGGCACACAGGCCTCAACGAAATCAGGGTTCGCCGTCAAGGGACGCGGGCGAGTGAATACTTGTCCCTCTTCGATCTCTTGAATTTCAAGGCACTTCTCCCATCGGCGGCGATATGTTCCCTTTGCTGTGATTCCGATGTAGTCAATACCTTTCACACTTTCGATGCCCAATAAATTGCCGCATTTGAGTAAATGGCCGTCGCGATAACTTACCGGGGTGCCTAGAGGCAGAGATCCTAACCATTCGAAGTGTGCCCGTGCGCTGGCAGGATCAACCGCAACGTATGCGGCCGATGCGACTCCCAAAGCACAAAATGCCGCTGCAAACGACCGAGTAGGCACTGTAACCCCAATCACCGTTCTCTGTCCAGTGACGGGACCTTCAACCGTTGATTCGCCCAACTTGACCAAGTACGTGGCCCAAGACGGGAGTGGACATGCGACATTGTCCATTCTGAATCCGACTGACGACAGATTGAGCAATGAAAGTCCCTTCTTCCGACCGCTAAAAGAAACTAACTGAGGTATGTCATGTTTGCTCAATTGGCGCCGATGCGGAGGGCGGCCCTGTTTCAGAGGCTTGTATAATGGACATGCGAACCCTTGACTTAGTTATTTCGCCACCTCTCAGCGGAATCATATTGGGCCTATTCTTTGTAAAGCTTCCAAGATGCCCGAGGCGGCGACCTCCACTGCATTCAAATTGGATGATCGACGATCAAAATTAACTGATTTGGTAGCTGTCCAGTCCATAGATCAACGCCATGGTGCTGTTCGCCGCTACCCTGGCACGATGCCAGCTCCGCCGTCGCAAAAATGCCGAGTCTTATTGGACACAAACGTTTGGAGCAATGTCGCCCGGGAAGATCAGGTGGAAGCTGTGCGTAAGGTCGCGCGCGGAAACGGTGTTGAGATTGTGGCAAGCCCCGCGGTGGTCTACGAATTACTCCGAACGTCAAATCCGGAGTTCCGTAGGCGCGACTTAAAGGCCGTCACTTTGAGCAGTTGGTCGCGGCCTATGAGCGACACCTTCCAACTCGCTGAAGAACTCCGCTCCGAGATCTCGCGACTCCACCCCGAGTGGCTCAGGAATCCTCCAGACCTTGCGTCGTGGCATGCACAACGTGCCGACTGGGCGGGTAGCAAAGGGTTCTGGCTGCAAGCCCGTCGCCACCCCGAAGTCATCCACCAAGTCATCGCAAACTTGGAACAAAACCAGATAGGCGTAGCGCGTTCAGAGTTCAAGGCGGAGCGGGAATCGACGACGATCGAGTTCGCCGACCTTGATCTATCCAAAGTCACCAGCATCTTCGTGGACCGACCCGCTGGATGGGAGGGTGAAAAGATCGAGGCATGGCGGACTACTGCCTACGCCATTTGGACCAAGGGACTCTTTGGCAGTTCCAGCCGCGCCCTGTATCGGGAATGGCTAGGTCCGTGGGTCGATCTGAAGGAGGTCGGCCGAAACGAGTCACCATGGATCAGGTTCTGGATCTATGAAGTCGACCGAGACCGCATGCCACTTCACTGGCTCGCGTTTGCATTCACGGTTGCGGCCACGACTCGCAAGGTTACGCCGGGAACACCAGTTGATTGCCAGATCGGTCTCTATCTCCCCGCCTGCGAGTTTTTCGTGACTGGCGATCGCGTCTTCGGAGAGATCGTCGACAAAGTGCGCCAGTGGTCTCCCGTAAAACTCGGAGAAGTTCGAGTTTTGCCCAGTGGTAAAGACGGAGCACTCGAACTAGTGCGATTCTTAGCTTCACTGGGAGGGTCGGTGAAGGCCCCGGAATAGCGCTGCAAGTAGTACAAGCAGTCTCGATCGGCGTCAGGTGAAAATTGTCAACAGTTTTGTCAACACTTCTTCTGCTCAGTGCACGCAAACGTACGCAGATTTTGCTCATCAGGAGTAAGCCAATCAACTGACTCTTAATCAAGAGGGTTAGTCATGGTCGTCACAACTCGCCAAACAAAGTTGAATTGGGCTACTGATTCCATTTTCGTTGGTCCTCAATGAAGCAGATTCCATCTGGTCACGTTCCAAATTGACCATGCACATTGACTCCCAAAACACCAGTGTGTCCTCTTTGTGAAGTTTTTCGTAAGCGAGCTGATTTATCAAAATGTGACACCATAGTGACTTGACAGTGAAAACTGACCTGTGTACTCTGTAAGCGGTTACGGTAAGCGGTTACATATTTAGTGGTCGCGAGCCAAGTGGGGGAACTAGGGGGCAAGGTGGTCGATTCACCACCAACGATTTACGACGTGGCGGAACTTGCTGGCGTCTCTATCGCTACGGTCAGTCGAGCCATCAATTCGCTCGACTCGGTCCGCCCAGCCACTCGCGCCAAAGTCATGGCCGCCATGGATGAGCTTGATTTCGTACCAAACGTTGTTGCGCGAGGTCTCTCGAGTGGCAAACACTGGATCTTGGGATTGGTTTTCATGCGCGCCCCGGTTGATGGCAGCGTACTGGGCGTTGAAGAAGCGAGCCTTCTCTATACGGACATCGTCATCCGTGGCGCCGAGACTCGCGCTGCCGAACACGGCTATTCACTTCTGCTCAGTAGTGCATATGACACTCACCCTTCAGGAATGACTGCGCTTCTCAGTTTGACTGGAACGGTCGACGGACTGATTCTTTTGGATCGCGTGCTGAGCAATGACGAAGATCTGGCGTTCCTGGCGAAACGAATCTCCGTAGTGCTGCTTGCGGGTAAGGGTGATTCCGATTCAGCAGTAACGATCCGAGTCGACAACGAGCATGCAATGCGTACATTGGCTGAACACTTGGTCAAGGTTCATGGAATCACAAGCGTTGGTTTCGTTGCGGGTTCTCACGACAGTCCCGACAGTGTCGCTCGAGTCGTTGCCTTTCGCCAAGCAATCGAAGAGTTGGGTGCCACGCTCAAAGATGTGGACCTTCTCGAATCGGACTGGACATCGGCTGGCGGCGAAATCGCAATGCAGGCGCGTCTCAGTCAACCAGATCCTCTACCACAGGCCTTTGCCTGCGCGAATGATCAAACTGCGGTGGGTGTGATCTACGCGCTGAATGCGGCCGGCCTAAAGATTCCTGACGACGTGGTGGTGACGGGTTTTGACGACATCACGCTGACAAGATATTTCAATCCCCCTCTCACCACGATTCGCCAATCAGGAGGCCTCCTTGGTGAGGCCGCGGTAGATGCGTTGGTAGCGATGCTTGACGGGTCCGAAGTCGTCAATCGAACAGTCGTACTACCAACCGAACTAGTTGTACGTGGAAGCTGTGGCTGCGTCACCGAATCTGATACCAAGTCACCACTCGCAGAACTCGTGACCCTTCGAAGTGAGGTCAGCTAACCGTGCGGATGATCCTTCACAAACTCGGTTTCTACGCGATCACTGCGTGGGTCGCGATCACTGCCAATTTCATTCTTCCCCGACTCATGCCGGGCAACCCCGTCCAGACAATGATCGGAGAGTTGACGGGCAGAGTCACACCCCAACAAGTGCACGCCATTGAACTGTCGTTTGGTATAGGCCTTCATCAAGGTCTCATCCACCAGTACATCACGTACATTACGCAGCTCTTCCACGGCAACCTCGGCGTTTCGATAACGCTGGACTCTCCGGTGAGCACCATCTTGCGCGCGGCCGTGCCGTGGACGGTGGGGCTGATTGGCGTCTCAACAATTCTGAGTTTCTTCATCGGCACGTTCGGTGGTGCACTGCTCGGTTGGACACGCGGCTCTCGCTTCGACACGGTCATTCCGGTCGCCACGTTCTTCCAGGCCGTGCCCTACTTCTTCTTGGGCACTGTGGTGCTCTTGGTCTTTGGTAGCACGCTGCACTGGTTCCCGGTGCTCGGTGCGTACAGCCCGACCCTGACGCCGGGATTTAATTTGACCTATATATATAGTCTCATCCGCTACGGCGAGTTACCGGTGGCCACGATTGTCCTCAGTTCCGTTGCTGGATGGATGCTGGGCATGCGCAACATGATGATCACCATGATTGGTGAGGATTTCGTGTTGATGGCCGTGGCCAAGGGTCTGCCGCGTCGCAAGGTCATCTGGCACGCCGCCCGCAATGCGGTGCTGCCCAGTGTGGCCAATCTTTCGCTCGCTATCGGCCTGGTCGTCTCGGGTGCCCTGTTGGTCGAACTGGTCTTTAACTACCCGGGCGTCGGCAACCTGTTGTTTCAGGCCGTCCTGAACGAGGACTACCCGCTCATACAGGGAATCTTCCTGGTAATTACCTTTACCGTATTGGCCGCCAACCTCATTGCCGACCTCGTGTATTTGGGACTTGATCCGAGAACCCGGACCGAGGCCGCAGTATGAAAGCCCTTCACCTGCCTCGTTCGCCCAAGGTGCTACTGGGCCTCTTCATCGTGGGCTTCTTCCTCATTCTCATGGTCATTGGTCCGTGGATCGCGCCGTACAACCCCAGCGCCACGAACTTTCTGCCCAACACGGCGCCCTCGGCGGCGCACTGGTTCGGCACTACCAGCCTCGGTCAGGACATCTTTTCCCAGTTGCTCGTCGGCGCCCGCGCGAGCATGGTCGTGGCCCTCATCGCGGGATTGGTGGCGACGTTGCTCTCAGTCACCGTCGGTGTCGCAGCGGGTTACCTCGGCGGGCCAGCTGACGATGGCCTCACCATGTTGTCCAACGTCTTCTTGGCCATCCCGGGGCTGCCGTTGCTCATCGTGATCGACGCCTACTTGCCGGTCTCGGGACGCTCTAATGAATACATCATTGGTCTCATCATCAGCCTCACCGGCTGGGCGTGGGGGGCGAGAGTGCTGCGGGCCCAGACACTGTCTCTTCGCAACCGAGACTTTGTGGAAGCCTCACGCATCATTGGCGAGAGTCGATTCCGCATCATGGTCTCAGAGATCGCGCCCAACCTCTTGCCGGTACTGGCCTCATCGCTGCTCTTCACCATTCTTTACGCCATTGGTGCGTACGTGACGCTCGCCTACCTGGGACTCACCAGCACCGCGGTGTGGAACTGGGGCACCATCATGTTCTGGGCCCAGTCCAACAATGCGCCCTTGGCCGGTCAGTGGTACTGGTTCGTGCCG
>Ga0182024_10004654_pt1 | contig 31349 bp, 24 predicted proteins | sample P32metaG_FD_120480 | JGI IMG/M metagenome (GOLD analysis project Ga0182024, IMG submission 120480) | Permafrost microbial communities from Stordalen Mire, Sweden - P3-2 metaG (Illumina Assembly) | ecosystem: Environmental > Terrestrial > Soil > Wetlands > Permafrost | place: Sweden: Stordalen... | reverse complement strand
TGGCTCCAGCGCCGGTCCAGGCAGTCTTCCATTGAACACACGGCGTTCGTCACCGAATATCACCAAGTCCGAAACAAGGCCGCACGAGAATCGCGACTTAAACCCTGCCGAAGAAACGAATGATTACTCGCGCTGTAGTGCTAATGGGCCGTGCATTCCTGATTTACTCGATGTATCATGCCAGAGAGCCGCGTTTCCTCGGCTACGCCGTCGAAAACTTCGGCGCAGCGGTGAAGAAACTCGGATACAACCTGCCGCTCAAAGAAGAAGACGCGGTATGGCTCACATATCTCGCCAGCGAACTCGATCCAGGCACTCCGCAGGATCATCAGTTACTGCTTGGACACATCGCGACTGTTTTCGGCGCGAAGGCTGCGCAGGAACAGGCCGACGCAATCGGAGTGAAATGGCCGTCCCGCGTGGGTAGCCGACCCGATAGTGATCGTTCCCGGCAACGGTGAGACCGTTGTTTGATTTCAAGCCGTCTTGTGGGCGGATACATTTAACCCACTGTATTGCATGAAGTTATGGTATTTCAGGCAAGAAGTATGTCAAGTTTTACTGCAAAAAAACTTGACTATCTCTCCGTCCCGTCCGATACTAAGGGCATGGAAGCCCTCGCCAACACCCACAATGTCGCGGAGCTGGTCCGTCGGCGTATCGAACGCGGCGGCGAACATCTTTGGCGGCTTCACGACTTTGCCGACCTTCCGTTCGAGGCGGTCGCCCAAGCACTGTCGCGTCTGACCCGAAAGGGCGTCATCGAGCGGCTCAGCAAGGGCATCTACTACCGCCATCGAGAGACCACTTTCGGCAAGAGCCGGCCCAATCCTGTTGCTATCCAGAAACTCGCGGCCCGTCGGAACAACATGTTCCCAGCCGGCGTCGCCGCCGCCAACCTTCTTGGATTCACAACGCAGAGCATCAAGCGCGCAGAGGTTTCCACCAGCGGATTGAGCCTACCGAGAAAACTGCTTGGCAGAGAGACCGTCATTCACACGCGGCGACCGGAGGCGTGGGGCGATCTAGCCGAGACCGATGCCGCGCTCCTCGAATTCCTGCGCGGCCGTGCCAAAGCGAGCGAGTTGTCGCCAGATGACACCATGCGTAAGACCGTGGCGCTGCTTTCGAAGAAGGGACGCTTCGAGCATTTGCTCAAAGTCGCAGACACTGAGCCGCCGCGCGTCCGCGCCATGTTGGGCGCGATAGGCGAGCAGCTTGGCAAGGACGCTAAGATGCTTCAACGCATCCGGGCATCGCTCAATCCGTTCTCCCGTTTCGATTTCGGCGCGCTGGCAAGGCTGCCGCACGCCCGTGAATGGCAGGCGAAGGAACGCCGCTGACATGAGACTTTTTGAACATCCCGATTTCGAGCAGGCGATCATCCAGGCCGCCGAGCATTTTCGCGCGCAGGGGCTACGGCCGGCGATCATCGAGAAGGATTACTACGTCACTGAGGCGCTGCGCGTCATCGCGGTCACCGCCGGCGACAAGGCAATCTTCAAGGGCGGCACCAGCTTGGCGAAGGGCTGGAACCTGATCCAGCGATTCTCCGAAGACATTGACCTTTTCCTTGACCCTATGGCCTTTCAGCCACCATTGGGCAAGAAAGGGATCGACCGCGAACTCAAGAAGCTCCGCGGCGCCTTGGGTGCGCATCCGGCCCTCACCTTCATCCCTACGGAGAGCCAGACGATCGGCGGGTTCGGCCGCAGCGACCGATTTTCTTACGCGCAGCGCTTCGGCGGTCCAGGTGAGGTCGCCAACCGCGTATTGCTGGAGGCGGGCGCCGCCAGCGGTCGCGAGCCGACCAACACCGTCGAACTGCGATCTTACTTGGGTCAATTTCTGGCAGAAACCAGCGTGTCCCTTGGTGCCGAGGACGAGGGGACATACCCGATGCGACTGCTGCACTTCCGGCGGACGTTCGTCGAGAAGATGTTCGCAATCTACAGCAAGGTGGAGCTGCTCAAGCGTGACCGTCAGCCGATCGGCACCTATGCCCGCCATTACTACGACCTCTTTCAACTCTCGGCACAAGCCGAAGTTGTTGCGATGCTCGCGTCGGACGAATACGCGACGATCAAAACCGACTACGATCAGATCAGCCGAACCTACTTTGCCAAGAGTTACTTCTTCCCGGAAGGGATGAGTTTTGCTCGAAGCGATGCGCTATTCCCGCCGCCGAAACTGGCTGAGGCCATCGCCGCCGAGTACGAGGCGCAATGTCGGATGCTTTGCTATGCGCCGCATCCTTCGTGGGCGGAGGTCCAGGCACGGCTCAACGAGCTCCGCAGCATCCTGTAGTGCCTATCTGCCGGCCTTGGATGTTTCGATTATTTATCTTCTATCCCCGCGGCCAGCTCTTCCTCAACTTTTTCCGACCGCGACACCCGCACTGCTAGCCGCTGCAACACATTAGCCGTGCTTCGCTCGCCTCAAAGGCGACGAAACACCGAATCTCCCAAGTCGCTCGCGGGGTGGTGTGGGCATTGCGATGTCAAAAACAAGCTGCTTGCTGGCTGCGTCGATCTTCGCCTCGATTGCGGCAGCGTCGAGCAAGTCGAGATCGTCAAATCGTATCGATGAATCGACCGTTTCGTCATTCATTGCAGCTTGACCACGAGGGTTCCTGTTTGTGACCGATCAACAGGGACTTGATTTTGCGGATACACCTATTTTGGTCTTTGGCAAGCTCATGTTCCCAGATACGTAGCACAAGCCACCCTTGCCCATGTGGCGTCGTGGTCACCAGACGGTCCCGAAGTTTGTTTGCCCCGAGTTTCTTTTCCCAGAAGTTCCGATTGTTTACCGGCATGTTGGAGTGCGTCGGGCAGCCGTGCCAGAAACAACCGTCCACGAAAACAACGACGCGCTCTTTCCGAAAAGTGAAGTCAGGCTTTCCAAAAAGCGATTGATGGCGTCGCCAGCCGGTGATGCCATGCGCGCGCAATAGTTTCGCAAGGGCGAGCTCGGTCGCTTTATTGCCGCGCCCCCGAATGCGGGACATGACCTCGGATCGTTTGGCTTTGGTAAAAACGTCCGACAAAGATTCTATTCCTCATTTTTGAAGCCAAGTCACTGTGCTTCCGCGATAATCTTTAGCCCTTGTGCAGCCTGTTTTGGAGACGGAGTTTTTTGCTGGGACGCCAGTCTGCCGAGACTGAATGCGAGACCGCGTTGCCACGCAGCAAAGTTGTCTGTTTCCTTAGCCCAATTGGAAATCTTGAACCAAGTATCGGCAGAGATTTCCATCGTGTGGTCGATTTCACGAATCGTCTCGGCATCGTGAATGACGCGATTCTGTGGAGTGCCTGGCGCGTAGCGCCCATCCTGCGGGCGGCGCAACTCCACCAGTTCGTCCTGCAATGCGGCTGGTATCTTGATGGCTTTATCCCGAAAGGTATTCCAGCAGTCCGGGTGCTTTGTCCATTCGCCTGAGTTCCTTCGGTTTGGTGGCGGCGAAAGAATGTGGGCATTCGCCTGCTTGGAAACTATTCTGATCGAATCGCTGACGTTCTTGGAAATGTCCTGATCGCGCCAGATTTTATCCGGGTGCCCAAATGGTGCGTGACAACTCTTCCAATGTAACGTGGTAGGGATGATTGGCTGAAAAGTCGGCAGCATTGACCTTGTTCTGGCTGTTCGCATATCGCGAGATCAGCGGCACGAAAACGTCGATCTTTTTTGGGTCATTCAGTACCGTTAATTTCACCTGAATCGCAAGCTTGCTCAGGTCGGCATTATTTTTTTTAAATGCGTGGTAAATCGAAGCGGTCGTCTGTACGATCGTGTTCAGGCCCAGGTACAGGTAGCTCTGGATCGTCCCGGCATCGCTCCCGCCATCGTCAGCCAGCGCGCTCACCCGGCTGATGTCCGAGTCCAGGCCCGAGTTGTACACGTAATCCAGTTGCCGCCCGTTGGGATAGATCATCGCGGTCAATCGGCTGTCGTTGGAGCCGGTGGTGTCGTAGTCGTACTGCACATTCAGCGAGGAGCCGGTGTTCACCGCTCCGGAATGCTCCTGGTATTCCTCGGTCAACTGGCCAAAGCCATTGTACTCATCCTGATCCTGGTTCACCACCGTCGTCCCGCCGCTGTTGGAATAGCTGGTCTGCGGGAACGGCAGACCGACCGTCGTATAGCTGTACCCGAGCGCCCGGATCGAGCCATCCACGCCCGAGCCCAGCGTCGTCACCGCATCCAGCGTCAGGTGGCCCAGCACGTTGTAACTGTAGGCGTGCACGTTGCCGTTCTGGTCCGTCTTCGACGCATTCTCTCCCTGTAGATCATACGTATAGCTGATGTCATTGGCCGCCAACGTGCTGGGCGTGCCCGCCTCGGTTCCGCTCGGCGTCGGATACTCGACCTTCTGGATCAGGTCGTTGCTGAACAGGTCGGTTCCGATCGTGCTGCCCACACCATATATATAGGCGGTGGATTGGTTGGCGCTGCCCGGCACGTCCGCCGTCATCATGATCACGTCGCCGTTGCCGTCATACAGATAATCGGTGGTCTGGTCGATCGACGCCACCGGCGTGCTGCTCACCGTATGCCCCAGCACCACCGCCGTCTGCCGCTTTAGCAGATCAAATGTATAAAGCGACTGAATCCCTCGCGGATCGGTAACGACATCCACGTTCCCGGCGGCGTCATAGGCGTATTCACGCAGCCGGTTCGTTCGGCCGATTAACCGCATCGAATTCGACCCTCGACCCTTTTTAATTGGCCTACGGGTAGCTGGCGGCAAAACCAGAATACGGGTCATATTGAGTTGACCCTATCAAAAATCCAACCATCGCGCCAGCGCCAGTTGCGAGAAACAAACCGCCGCCGGTTGCAACGCCGCCAACCACCAGCAACCCATCCAACGCCACTTCGGTCGCATCGCCGCTCAATTCAAGGAGGCCAGGAGTGGGTCGGAAGTGCATTCATAAAACGACTCCCGACCCCTTTGAATTGTCCGACCCCTTTGAATTGTCCGCTTCATTGCGCCGTGCCGTTCAAAACGCTTTCCGCGTAAGATCTGATTTCATCACTCCACGCGCACCCTAATGCAATGGCTTCCGAAACGATCTTTAACGCACGCTCCGGGTCTGTCGTGTTGAGTCCAAATTCATGGAGACCGTGAAGAGCACTGCGCTGGCAGCTCTCAGACGGGATTTCTAGTATTTGCTCAAAAACTACCAACATGTGATCGCATAATTGACGATCGCGTTGGACGACCGTGCCGTCATCCCATTGCGCGCCGATCAGCCGCTCCCACCACATGAACGACTCTTCGCTCCAATCTCCAGATGCGAATACTTTTTTGAACAATGTAACGTGGCTGTCCGCGAATCTAAGCCTTTCATTGAGAGGTAATTCCTCAAAACTGAGCAAACCACCGAACCCATCGATACGTGGAAAGATATCGAAAAGTCTTTGCGCACTTTTCGTGGCCAACTTTGCCAGAACAGAATGTGGATTGAGGCAAAAGTGAATCGAATGATTGAGCGCATCTCCCGCGTTGCCCGGGAATTGCCAGATTCCTACGTGACTGCCAGGGGCGCTAAGCGCGATGATGAATTCCAGCCACTGATCGAAAGAGAGAGCCATATATGACACCGAAATAGATTAGCTTATAGGGAAATTCTTATTGCTCCCTTACGGAGCACCAACTAGGACTCCACCGACTTCAGAACCTGCTGCCCCACCCCCCGCTGCTCCCGTTCCTCCCAGCGGACCAGCCCCCGCAGCGACAAAACAAGCACAACTTACCACTCGCGCTGTTGTAGCCCCCCTGTCGATCCATACCGTTGCGGTGCGGCCTCCGCCGGCCCACCATGGGTAGCCGCCGAAGCAATACCAGGGATACTGCGGTGCACCTATGACCGGAAGCGGCTTTGGCGTTGGCAGGACGGGCCCTTGAATCGGTTGGGGCTGATATTGGATTCCTGGGGTCTGTGGTGGAGCGGTCGGCAAGGGCCACGGAACCGGTGTGGGCGATGGTTGGGTTGTAGGTCCCCCTCCGCACTCACTATTTATCCGTCTGAGTCCCTCGGCTACGCGGTCCCGAAGAGTGACGATATCTGGATCATGTCCTCCTTGAGGTGTATCATAAAAGTAACTATCAATCGTTCGCACTGCTAGAGCTAGCGCGTTTCGCGCAGTTTCCTTTCTCAGACAATCACAGTCTCCACACGGGCAGGCGGTGGGATCTTTTCCCATGTTTTTTGCACCACTCGTCCTATACCACTTCGACCACCAATAGGGTCGCTGAAACGCAAGACCGGTGGGATCAACACTCGCGACGCTATTGCCGCCTTCAAACTGATATAGATTCGGACCGTTAACGTAAAAGGCCCCAAACGGCTCCGCCTGCATCCAGCGCCCGGCGGCGCTGGACGAATCGTACTCCCGGACGCCGAACTGCCACAGGCCGGTAAAGAAGTCATAACGCCCGCCCTGGAAGCCGAAGGCGAAGAAGTACGGACTGCTGTAGAACCCCTCGTACGTGCTCCAGTCCCCGGTGACACCCGAGACGTTATTTCCAAACGGGTCGTTGTAGATGATGTGCTGGACGATGTTCCCTGAGTCGTCGCTCAGGCTGGTCACATCCCAGTCGGCATCCTGCTCGACATACAGCCGTTCACCGTAGCCCGAGCTGGTTTTGCCCAGGCTCCCGCCGCCGAAGTAGCCGTCGTCGCGCAGCACCAGATCATTGACGTAGCCCAGCCCCCAGACATATTGGGCGGCGGCGCCGGTCTCCTGGATCACCTGCCCGGCCGAGTCGTAGTAGCGGTTCTCGCCATCCTGCGACTCGTAGATCCGCCGGCCCTGGGCGTCATACACGTAGCTCTCGACCCCCGAATTGATGTTGACGAGCCGATTCCATCCGTCATAGACGTAAGTGCTGCCGGCCTCCAGCGTGGTGTTGCCGTTGTTGTCGTAGGTCGGCGCGCCGCTGCCGCTGATCTGGTTCTGCGCGTTGTAGGTAAAGCTGCCGCTCCCGACGGCCGTGGCGTTGCCCAGCGCATCGTAGGAGAGGGCCGTCCCGGTCGCCCCGCCGGTGGTGTCCAGGAAGCTGCCGTTGTGCCCGCTGGCTGACAAGGCCGAGCCGCTGACGTAGTAGGTCAGCCGGTTCAGGGCATCGTACGCCGAGGCGTCATCGCCTGAAGCCGTGCTGTCGGGGTGATACAGGGTCGTGCCGTACGAGCTCAGCAGGTTGTTCTTGTACAGCACGTTCCCGTCGGCGTCATACGCGTACTGGAAGCGATCCACCGACGTGCCCGACGAATTGATATAGTTCTGGTCCACCACCCGGCCGAACTCATCCAGGCCGATGTAGCGGTCGCCGCCGTCGGCCCCCGCGCCGCCGGCCAGGGTGTCGCCGGTCTGCTGGATGTACGTCAGCGTGATGCCGTTGCCGTCGGTTGTCTGCACGATCGTGCTCAGGCCCAGATACGTATAGCTCTGGATCGTCCCGGCGTCCGAGCCGCCGTCATCGGCCAGCGCGCTGATCCGGCTGATGTCCGAGTCCAACCCGGAGTTGTAGACGTAATCAAGCTGTCGGCCATTGGGATAGATCATCGCGGTCAGCCGGCTGTCGTTCGTTCCTGTGGAATCGTAATCATACCCGACGTACAGCGACGAGCCGGTGTTCACCGCGCCCGAATGCTCCTGGTACTCTTTGGTCAACTGGCCAAAGCCATTGTAAACGTCTTCAACCTGATTAACGACCGTCGTCCCGGCTGAGTTGGAGTAACTGGTCTGCTGGAAAGGCAAGCCCATCGCGGTATAGGTGTACCCCAGCGCCCGAATCGAGCCATCCACGCCCGAGCCCAGCGTCGTCACCGCGTCCAGCGTCAGATGGCCCAGCACGTCATAACTGTAGGCGTGCACGTTGCCGTTCTGATCGGTTTTGGACGTATTCTCTCCCTGCAGATCATACGTGTAGCTGACCTGATCCGATGCCGAACTGCTGGGGTCGCCGGTGGATGGATCAGGATATTTGACCTTTTGAATCAGGTCATTACTGAACAGGTCCGTCAGAGCCGTGGTGCCAACGCCATATACATATTGTGTCGTCTGGTTGACACTGCTGGGATTGTCGGCGGTCAGTGTCAGCAGGTAGCCGTTCGCGTCGTAGCTGTAGTCGGTCGTCTGGTCGATCGACGCCACCGGCGTGCTGCTCACCGTATGGCCCAGCACCACCACCGTCTGCCGGCCCAGCATGTCAAATGTATACAGCGACTGAATGCCCCGCGGATCGGTCACGACATCAACATTGCCGGCCGCATCGTAGGCATCAGCCGTCACCAGGCAGCCCGTCGGCAGGCTCGTCAGCGCCGGCGGAGAGGTGATCGCGAGGTGCGTGCGACGGGTGAAACATCTAGGACGCGAACGTGCGTCCCGCTTCAGACCGAATTGTTTTTGCACAATGGCGGGCCAATTTCGCCGCTGCTTGTTCCTCCGACATCGAGCAAAGCGTCTTATCACAAGCCGCTGGCGGCGGCATGGGAGCGGGCGGCAAAGGAACTGCTTGAGGCTGAGAGTATCGTCGTCATTGGTTACTCAATGCCACCAACTGACGTCTTCTTCCGTCACTTCCTGGCATTGAGCACAATGAGCGATGCGGTGATTGATCGGGTGATCGTCGTTGATCCTCGGAACGACGGGGCCGAGAACTTCAAAGAAATGTTTGGGCCGGCAGTTATTGCCCGTGATGTATTTCACCACAAGCAAAGCTCGTTTTCCGGGGCGTTACCAGCGTTGGCCTACCATTTTGGATTGGATCGAAACATATTGGAGGCTTATGCAAATAGGGGCGGCGGGATGCTCAATCAGAATGATCATCAGTACCAGGTGGCTGAAGGGGAACTTATGAAACTCCTGGGGCCAAACAGCGTGCTCAGATAAGTTCTTCTGAGAAAGAGAGACGAGCTCCGCCCGCTGTTTGTCAATGTCAACGTTCTTTGCGTCGGCTAAAGCCGCGAACACTGCCAGCCCGTGATCGCATTACGAGTTGCCTCGTTCAGGCCGTTCGGCGACCATGCTTCGGTGCGCTGGCGGTCCCGATTTTCGGCGTGAGCGCCGGTGCGATCAAACGAGGGAGACGGAATGCGGAACCGGGATTCACGCTGCGGTCGTCGAATCAAATGCGCGCGAATGACCTCGGCGCCTGCGCTGCGTCGGATGGCCGCGATCGTCGAGGGCCTCGAACGGCGCCTTTGCCTCAGTGCGAGCTTCAGCACGCCGGCCTTTTACACCGGTGTCAACTCCGCCACGGGAATTGCGGCCGCGGATTTCAACGGGGATGGGAAGGCGGACATCGCCGTCGCGGGGCTGAGCCCCACCTCGAGCATTCCGGTGATCGGCGTCTACCTCAATCAGAACGGAAGCTTCGGCACGCCCACGCTGTTCCCCTTTAGCGGCGCGCCCGCGGGCATCGCCGCCGGCGATTTTCTGGGCAACGGGCATCAAGACATCGCGGTGGTGGATTCATCCAGCAATACGCTCGACGTATTCCTGGGTGACGGCGCGGGAAACTTTACCCCCGGCGCCGGCGCCAGCCTTGGAGGAAGCGGCGGCGACACCGCCATCGTCTCAGCCGATTTCAACGGCGATCACCGCGACGACGTAGCCGTGCTCGATCCGGCGGCTAATTCCGTCGTCATTTTCACCCCTGGCAACAGCTTCGGGAGCTTCAGCCTTGCGCAATCCATCTCCGTTCCTTCGCCCCTCAACCTGGTCGTCGGCGATTTCAACGGCGATCAACATCCCGACCTGGCTGTCCTGAGCGGCAACGGGTCCGTCTATGTCGCCTTGAACAACGGCGCCGGCGTCCTCGGCGCGCCGACGGCTTACAGCCTGGGGGCGAACGTCTCCAGCCCCGTCGCCCTCGCGGCCGGGACGTTCACCAGCAGCGCGGCGAGCGATCTGATCGGCGTGGGAGTGAACGGCCAAAACGGCGAGGCGGGCTTCCTGTTCGGTCAAACCAGCGGCACGTTCGAACCAGCCACCGACGTCGCGCTCAGCGCCGTGCCGAACCTGGTCGTCACTGGCGATTTCACCACCGCCGGCGTCACCGATGCCGCGCTCCTCACCGCCAGCGGCGGCCTCACGGTTCTCCCCGGCAACGGCGACGGAACGTTCGCAACGCCGCAGTCGATCTTCACGAGCTCCCTCGGCGCGCCCGCGACACAGGCGGTCGTCGACGACTTTGGCGCCGGGCCGGGCATCGCGTTCCTCTCTTCGTCGCAAAATGGATTCGGCGTCACCATCAGCGGCGCGGGGGGTGGAACAAATTCTTCGTCAAACCTCACGCCAACGCTCAAAGGATCGCTCGGGTCGTCGGTGGTGGCCGGCGCCGCGCTCAAGGGGAAGGAAACCCTGACTCTGACGGCCCATAGCGCCGCCAGTGGATCGGCTCGCGCAACGATTTTGCTTTCGCCCGACAAAAGCGCCGCCGACAGCGTCTTGACGCTCGCTTCCGCCGCGGGAAAGCTCAACCTCAAGGCGGGCAAAGCCAAGACCTTCGCGCTCAAGCTTCCCAAGTCGATTCCAGCAACCGTGGCGGCGGGAAAGTATCACGTGCTGATCGAATCAACCGACACCGCCGGCGTGGTGACCACCGTCGATTCGGGCCAAACGGTCAATGTCGTCGCGCCGGTGGTCGATCTCACCGGCTCGGTCGTCAAGGCGCCGCTCACCGTCAAGGCGGGCAAAAAGTTCACGCTGACGCTCCTCATCGCCAATTCCTCCGCGGCCAACGTCGCGGCGGTGGGCCTACTGCCGTTCGACGTGGAAACGTCGCCCGACCCATTGCTCGCCGACGCCGCTCCGCTGCTGTCGGAGACTCACCGCATCAGCATCAAGCCCGGCAAGAGCATTCGGCTCACCATCACCGCCACGCTCGCTTCCTCGGCCTACCTGGTGGTGAATCTCGATCCCAAGCATGCCGCGTTCCCCAACGACCTCAATCTCTCCAACAACGTCTTCGCCACGAGCCGTGCGATCATGGTGGGGTAGATTTCTGACGACGGTAAGAGGTCGGAACCTTCGGAAGATAGATTCTGTTGAGGCAATTGCTCGACGTGCTTAAACTATATCGGTTGCACACGGCTCAGAGGTGCTTTCTGACAACAATTGGCGCCAACGACGCGAAGACCCACTTGTCCCGCTTGCTTCAGCAAGTGGAACTGGGGGAGACCATCGTCATCACGCGCGATGGACACCCTGTCGCGCATCTGGTGCCGGTACCCGCTAGCCGCGCACCTCGCGAAACGGCGGCCATGATCGAGCAGTGGATTGGCTCTCGTAAAGACATCACATTGGGCGGGATTAAAGTGCGAGACCTCATCAACGAAGGCCGACGCTGATGCAGTGGGTCTTTGACGCCTCCGTGACGATGGCGTGGTGTTTTGAAGACGAGCGCCAAACTTCAAATGCGACTTGACGTTCCTCTCGCAACACTTGATCGAGAGCTTCGCGAAGCCGCCGCTGCAGTCGGCGTGAAGTTGCTCTGATTCTGATCCTTCATCGATTTCTGTGAAGAAACTCACTCTCGGGGTTGGACCGCGAACTCGCGCAGTTCGCGCATCGTTCGCGCCAGCACGCCATCGCAATCGCCGGCGGCGCGGTAGAGGCTATAGACGCGGTCGTATTGCTCAATCGCGTCTGCGCGCGGTTTGTAAACGGGTTCCGATCGCTGGCGCGCCATGGCGGTGATGGCACTTCGCATCGCTGCTGGCGTGTGCTCGGTGGTGCCGGCCAGGCAGCCTAAGATCGCCGCGCCGAGGGCGACGGAATTGTCACTCTCGGCCAGGCGGATTTCCTGGCCGAGTACGTCGGCGTAGATCTGCATGAGCAGGGGGCTCTTGGCGGGCAGGCCGCCGCTGGCGACGAAGCGTTCGACGGGGACGCCGGCTTCTCTTAGAAGTTGGACGATCCATCGCAGCCCGAACGCAGTCGCTTCCATCAGGGCGCGGTAGAGCTGGGCGGGGCGCGTGTTGAGCGTGAGGCCAACGAATGATCCGCTGAGGCGACCGTCCATCAGCGGGGTGCGGCAACCGTTGAGCCAATCAAGGGCGAGCACGCCGCCGCTTCCGGGAGGAAGCAGCGCGGCTTCGCGATTGAGCTGTTCGTGCGAGATGCCGAATGAGTTGGCGAGCCAAGCAAACGCGTCGCCCACGCTGGCTTGGCCGGTCTCGTATCCGAAATAACCGGGCAGAATTCCATCTTCAACGACACCCGCGATGCCCGGGGCAAGTCTCTCGACTTTGCTGTTCATCATGTGACACGAGCTGGTTCCCATGACCAGCACCATCGTCGAATCCTCGGCGACGCCCGCGCCCGGAACGCCGGCGTGGGCGTCGATGATCGCCGCCGAGACCGCAGTGCCGGGATCGAGTCCAAATAGTTCCGCGGCTCGGCGCGTCAGCTTGCCCGCGCGCTGGCCCGGCGCGATCAGCGTGCCCGGCATCTTTTTGCCGACGACGTCGCGCAACGCCGGATTCACCGCTTCGAAAAAGTCGGGCGATGGATAACCCGTCTTGTTGTTCCACATCGCTTTGTATCCCGCCTGGCACGTCGAGCGTGGCGTATCCGCGATGTGGCAGTGCGGGTAGGGGCCGGAGATCAGTTGCCAGACAAACCAATCGCCGGCTTCGATCCAGACTTCGGCTGCGTCGTATACCGCCGGCGCGTTCTCAAGGGTTTCCAGCACTTTCGGGAAGAACCATTCGAGCCCGATCGAGCCGCCGTAGCGGGGAAGCCAGGATTCGTTGCGCTCTTTAGCGATCTGGTTGATGCGATCAGTCTGCGTCTTGGCCCCGTGATGCTTCCACAGCTTCGGCCAAGCCAGCGGGGTCTTCGCGAACGGTTCGGTTACGCTCAGGGGTGTTCCATTCGCGAGGCAGGGCAGCATGGTGCAACTGGTGAAGTCGACGCCGATGCCGATGACGCCGCTCGGGCTCGCGCCGGCCAGTTTCATTGCGGCACGGCAGGACTTGGCCGCCGCGTCCATCCAGTCGCGCGGATCCTGCAAGGCATAATCCGGCGGCAGCTTCAGCCCGGATGTCGGCAGCGTGTCCGAAATCACGCCGCTCGCGTATCGCTCGGCGGCTTCACCCATCACGCGCCCGTCGGCGACGCTGACCACCACCGCCCGAACCGATTCGGTTCCAAAATCCAACCCAACCGCGACGTTCTGCTCCAAGTGAGCCTCCTGCGCAAAGTGCTCGAAGCGTATGATACGATGTAGCCCGGCGGGTGAAACCAATCATGCACGACGACGAAGACGATGAAGCGGTGACGGCTGATCGCGAGAACCCGGATGAGTCGGACATGACCGACGAGCCGGCGACTTTCCCGTGCCCTTACTGCAAGCGAGAACTCACCGAAGACGCCGAGCGATGCGATTACTGCGGTGCGTATCTGTCGCACGAAGATGCGCCCAAGCCGATGCGCTGGACGTGGTATGTCGGCGTAATCCTGGTCATCGCGATTCTGCTGGTCTGGCTGATGAAAATATGAATCCCCATCCACTATGATCCGGATATGGGGATACTTCACGCGCTATGGCCGCTCATTGTAATCGCGGCGTTGATCTTCGCCGCCGGCATCGTCTTCCACATTTTCGAGGGCAAGCGTTCGTCCGAAGGCGGCCAGCCGCCGCCGTTCGAGAAGAAGGCATATTTCTTCAGCCGAGCCGAGCGCAGCTTCTTTGAAGTGCTACGGCAAGCTGTTGGCGAGCAGTATCACATTTTCGCCAAGGTGCGGATGGAAGATTTGCTGATACTGCCTCGCGGAACCGAAAAGCGACAAGGTTGGCTCAATCGCGTTCGCTCGAAACATGTGGACTTTGTGCTGTGCGATCGGAAGGACATCGCGCCGACACTCGTCATCGAGTTGGATGACAAGAGCCACGACCGTGACGCTGCCCGCGATCGCGACGCAACCAAGGATTCGATCCTTAAAGCGGCTCACCTGCCGCTGCTTCGCGTAAAGGCGCAGCGGACATATTCCACGCGTGAACTTCTTCAAATGATTGCAGCCGCGACTGGATCGCAGAGTGACGCGAATCACAAACGCTAGCGTTGCCGCCGATCCTCCGTCGAAATGTTCCCGGCGTTGAGCTGGGCGAACATCTCGGCGAACTTCTTGCCGATCAGTTCGACGATCTGCTCGCGATCGAGGCCGGTCAGATCCATCGCCGGCCCATATAAAACACGAATCGGCGCCGGGTGGAACATTTTGCTCGTGACGGGCCACGCCTGCGATGAGCCGCTGATGACGGCGGGAATCACCGGGATCTTTGCCTTGCGGATGATCAGGGCGAGGCCGGGCTCAATCGGCTGGAGGGTTCCGTCCGGCGTACGCGTGCCTTCCGGGAAGATCGTGAGGGCGTGTCCCTCCTGCACGCGGCCGATCGCTTCCTTGAGAGCGCGGATGTCGGCCGACCCCTGCTTGATCGGGAACGCGCCGAGCTGGCGGATGAGCCATTCGAAGGGGGCGAACTTGAAGAGGCCGGACTTGGCCATATAGCTCAGCGGTCGCGTGAGGCGGACGCCGAGAAGGACGGGATCGATATAGCTTTGATGATTAGAGACCAGCAGGAAGCCGCCGTCTTGCGGGACGTGTCTCAGGCCGAATACTCTCAGATCGAACAGCAGCGTGGTTCCGATTCGCGCGACGATTTGCAGGGCCTTCCAGATGAACGGACGTTTCATACCGTCACGCCCCCGGGCATCCTCGCTGCCCGGCGGGCTTGCGCGAGCTCAACGATGCGGTCGATCACCTGCTGCTCGCTGATCGACGTCGTGTCGATCAACTCCGCATCAGCAGGCTTGGCCAGCGGGCCGACGGCTCGATTCGAATCGCGCTCGTCGCGTTGTTCAATTTCGCGCAGCGTGTCATCGTAGTTGACGATCTCGCCACGGGCGCGAAGCTGCGCGACGCGACGTCGAGCGCGCTCTTCGGCCGTTGCAGTCAGGAAAATCTTCAAAGCGGCTGTCGGGAAAACGATCGTTCCCTGATCGCGACCCTCGGTGACGAGATTCGAATGCTCAGCGCCGATCCGTTGCTGCTCCTGCACGAGCTTCTCACGGACGGCCGGTAGCGCGGCAGCATGTGACGCGGCACTGGTGACTTCGCTGCCCCGCAACAAATGCGACACCACTTCGCCGTTCAAAACAACGGCGGGGGGCTGCTTCGTCCAATCGAACTGAATCCGGCAATGCCTGGCGATGAACGCGACCTCGCGCGCATCCTGCAGGCTCGCGCCGCGACGAACGACTTCAAGACCGATCGCGCGATACATCGCGCCCGTATCGAGAAAATCAAAGCCGAGCCGCTCGGCCACCCGCCGGGCGACGGTGGATTTGCCGGTGCCGGCGGGGCCGTCGATCGTGACGATCATAACTGGCGGCGGATTCTACGGGATACGCCGCGGGGAATCACCACCCGACCCGGGACGTCGCCGCCAGGGCGCGGGGCGATGCCGGCGACTTTTGAGACTTGCATTCTCACGCGTATGATTCAGTCCCGACGGAACTGTGCTTCCCCGGCACAAAATCAGGAGCGCGTGACTTATGCAGATGATTGAAGCAGTGATTAAGCCGCACAAGTTGGATGCGGTGAAGATGGCGCTGGCTCGACTGGGGATTCTGGGCGTGACCGCCGTGGAGTGCAAAGGGTTTGGCCGGCAGATGGGACATACCGAGCGCTATCGCGGCGCGAAGATGGACGTTGGCTTCGTGCCGAAGGTGCTGCTGAAGATCGTTGTGAAGAGCGAGGAATGCGAAAAAGCGGTCGCGGCGATCGTCGAAGCCGCCCGCACGGGGGAAGTCGGCGACGGGAAGATTTTCGTTTACCCGATTGCCCAGGTTGTCCGCATCCGCACCGGCGAGAATAACGAACAGGCGCTTTAGCTAACTTTTATCAGGCGGCGGTCGCGGGAAATCGACAAGTTAAGAAGATTCTCATTGTTGGCTTCCACGCCCCTGGATATTCTCGCATTTGGGACGGAGCGAGGAGACACCTGTGAAGCGATTGGCATGTTTGCGTGTTGGCATTGCCGCGTTCGGAATTGCCTCTATTGGGCTTGCGCTGCCCGCGCGGGCGGTCATCGTTCTTGGAGGTCGCGACGCGACGGGCGCGCTCAACAACTCGGGTCAGAACATCAATCCTGCCCCGGGGAACCTCGAAAGTTATGTCGGCACGTGGGGCAGCTATCTCGGCACGCCGATCGCGCCGGACTATTTCATCACCGCCAACCACATCGGCGACGGTGGAAGCGGTGGAACGTTTCTCTATAGCGACGGCGGCGCTACTCCGCTCACATACACCGCGACATTGGCCGGCACGCAGGATGACCTGGCGATCTGGAAGATTAGCAACAGCGACCCGGCGTTCACGCATTATGCGCCGCTCTATACCGGGTCGAGTGAAGTGGGCCTGTCGATGATCGACATCGGGCGCGGCACGCCGCGCGGGACGGTGGTGAACACGCCATCGACGTCGACCCCGGCCGGCTGGAACTGGGGTTCGCCGAATCCACGGCTAGTCACCTGGGGAGCGAACACGGTCTCCAGCGTCATGACGGTGACGCCGACGATGCCGGGCTTTGGCGGGGAGTTTCTGAAGTGGGCCTTCACCAACAACGGGAATCCCGACACGGGAATCCTCTCCGACGGCGACTCCGGCGGACCAGCCTTTGTCTTCAATCCCGTCGATAACCAGTACGAACTCGACGGCATCAACAGCCTGGTGGATGAAGTCAGCACGCAATCGGATCCGAAAGGAAACTTCACGCTAGCCGCCGCGTTGTATAACACGGATGGCTTCTATAACGGCACGACGCAAATCACCGACGCGAACCCATTTGTGCTCAACAGCTACTCGACGCTCATCTCATCCCGCCTGGATTTCATCGACAGCGTGACCGGTGTGCCGGAACCGGGGACTTTCGGCTTTGTATCGATAATCGGAATCATCGGCTTGTATCGCCGCCGTGCGCGGTAGCCAAGTTATCGCGCCGTTATGGCGATTTCATAATTTTTCCTGCCCAAATCCGTCGCTCGTGGCAGTATTGCTGCGGACATGACGCGAATCGATGAGCCTATCGCGCGAGCGGCTGAAGATGCGGCTTTGCTGCAACGCTTTGTCGCCAGTCGTGAGGAAGCGGCGTTCGCGGCGTTGGTCAGCCGGCACGGCCCGATGGTGCTGGGGATCTGCCGGCGAATTCTTCGCAACCCCAGCGACGCCGACGATGCGTTTCAGTCGACGTTTCTTCTGCTGGCCCTCAAGGCAAAGCGCATTGATCAGCCTCACCTGCTCGGCAACTGGCTCTTCGGAGTCGCTACGCGCACCGCGATTGGGATTCGCCGGGCGGTTGACCGTCGCGTCGTCCAGGAGAAGCGCCTCATGCGGATTCTGCGACCTCGCCAAGCCGACGACACCAAAGATGCCGATCTGCGGATGATGCTCGACGAGCAGATCAGCCGCCTGCCTGAAAAGCTGCGGCGGGTGATCGTCTGCTGTCATCTGGAAGGGCTCACGAAACGAGAAGCCGCCGAACGTTTGAAGATCCCCGACAGCACGATCACGCTTCGCTTAAAGCAGGCCCGCGAGATGCTCAAGCAACGTCTTGTTGGCAAAGGCGCGCATTTATCCGATGCGACATTGGGGACGATTCTCGTGGCGGTGGCCGTGCCGGCGGCGCTATCGGCGGGGACGGTTAAGGCGGCGACGCTGGCCGCTTCGGGAAAGCTAGCCGTGACGGGTGCGGCCGCCGGGAAGGCTGGCGGCCTTTCCAAAGGTACGACCAATGCTCTGCTCGCGACGAAGATTAAGTTAACTGCGGGCCTTCTGCTGGCGTCGACGCTGACTGTTGCCGGAACCGTGATGGTCGCGCAGCCACGCGGCTCCGACTCGCCGGCTGCGCCCACAATGCTGCCCGCGACGACCGTGCCGGCGGCACATCCAGTTTGGGCCGGAGAGCTCTCCGCCCGCATGAGGGAGATCATTTTTGCTATTCAGCTTTATTCGAATCATCACGGTCTGCCGGCCGATCTGAAGGCAATCAATTTCGATGGGAAAGGGATTGAGTATCTCGGTCAGGCCCGCGTTAAGACAGGCGTTATTTCAACCCCGGGCTACGAGCTGGCACTGATCGCCGAGGCGCCCGCACCCGACTACGACGGCCCGATATATGTCGGATTTCTCGATGGACGTGTTCAAAAACTGCCGCATTCAGCGGCTCAGAAGACGATCGATCAGTCCCGCAAGATATTCCAGGCTGCTGTCGCGAGCGGAAAAATAATGAGTGACAGTGAGGACGTGGAGGGCCAGAGCGAGCCCGCCGGCAGCGGTGAGCGCGACGTGGCTTCGACGGGAGTTTTGGCGCGAGTTCCAAGTGTTGAGTCCATGCCGACAGAGAGTTCAGCATGGCGCTGGATCATGATGAGCGTTGCCGGCGTCGCGGCATTGACGCTTATCCTGTTCAGCGTTCGTAGATACCGAACACGCAGGGCGTCTCGGTAGCGATTGAGTGCCGGGTAGAGCGATTGGCGGTTGCGGGTTTTGAACCGAGGTCAAAGCCATGAACATACGGGCTCTGAAGACATGGCAGTGGATCGTGGTCGGAACAATTGCCGGGCTGTTGATCGGCAGCACGCGCGTGATGTGGAACCTGCAACACTCCATCGGCGGCAGAGGGTTCATCACGCAGAATCTGTTCGAGCAAGCAGTTCTTGCACCCACCATCAATGGCCGACCCTACATCACCGACATTGTAATTCATCCGTGCCCTTCGGCCGATGGAATAGACCTCGTCGGTCTTAAGGCATTCGATGCTGACACCAACAGTTACCGTCAATACTTCTTCGTCGCGCCTCGGCCATTCTCGCCCGGCGTTACAGGTTCGTCGCGGGAACGACCTTCCGTTGCCGACTATCTGAATGATCTGGCGGCGACGAACCCGGCGCTGCGGCCACGATATGCGTGGTGGGACGCGCCGTCGTTCACAATTGGCTTGTATGTCTTGGTCGGCGGTGTGGGAATCGGCGGTTTGTGCTCCGCGTTGATGCGACTGATCAACGGGCCGTCTCCGCAGATACCGGTTTACGATTTGGATCGCTTCAAGCACGAATCAGAACCCGCGCAAGCCCATGTAACCGATCTGGACAAGCAGCATCTGCGCGAGTTGGAAGAGGAAATGCGGCGCGGCTTGGAAGGTTCAGCTGCGGAGATCCAGCCCATTGGTCCGGAAGTGATCGCGCCCGTTCGCAAACTCATCGATAATCGGTTGGAGGACCTGCAGCCGGTGGTTCAGGATCCCAAAGATTTTGCGGGTGAGTTTTATCCGGTCGAAAAACACGCGCCCCGGGCCTTTTCGTTAGTCGAGCTGATTGTCGTCATTGGGATTGTTGCACTGCTTACGGCCTTTGCGCTGCCCTCGATCCGCCTTGCGCGAATGAGCGCCCAAACAGTGCAATGCGCCGCACAGCTTCGCGATATCGGCCAAGCGCTGCATGCGTACGCATCGGCAAATCATGGCTCGTTGCCGGCGTGGTCGAACTGGCATACATGGCCGCCTGGCCTGAAGGGTGATACCATCGGCCCGGCCTGGACAATCGAGTTGATTCCCTACATCGGCAAGCCGGATTCACCGGTATATAACTGTCCCTCGCTGCCGCTGCCCGTGAGGCACCGGAATTATTTCCTTGAGGCGCAATGGTCTGCTCGTAGCGGTAGAAATGCGATGAAGCTCAGCGAAATCAAGATGAGTGGCCGCTTCGTGATGAGCGGCGACGTAACAAATCTGAGTCACTTCCCGGCAGATGCGAAGTTCGATGATGCTGACTCGGATGATGCGAGTGGCGACATGCTGCTCTGGCCCTGGACCGGCGGCAGCTACATGCACCTCGGCGGCAACAACGTTCTCTTCGACGACGGCCACGTCTCGCTCTGTTCGCGATTCAATCCAAGTGAGATGACATTCAATCCCCACCGCGTACAGAATCAGGATAACGTCACGCCGGATTGAGAACTGTTTGAGAATCAGTCGAGCCACCTGCGTAATTCGCCCGCGCCCGCCGTACAATCGGCGATTGCGGAGGGTGAAGACTGTTTTGTGAACTGGCTTCTCATACACGTTATTACCGTCGTGTTTCTCGCGACGCTCATTCGCTCAACGCTCGGCTTCGGCGAGGCGCTCGTCGCGGTGCCGTTGTTGGCGCTGCGGTTGCCGGTGCAGGTGGCGGCGCCGTTGGCGGTACTAGTCTCAATCACGGTCGCGGCGATTGTCATGATGCAGGAATGGCGCAGCGTTCACCTGCATGCCGCCGGTTGGCTGGCGCTCTGGACGCTCTTGGGAATTCCGCTCGGGCTGCTGCTTCTCATTGACGCCAACCAGCACATCGTGAAAGCGGCGCTCGCGCTGATCATCATCGCGTTCGCGCTTTGGTCGCTGCTGAACCGCGTACCGTTTGAGCTCAAGCGCGATCGCTTCGGATGGCTCTTCGCGTTCGGCCTGTCTGCCGGAGTGCTCGGCGGAGCATATGGAATGAACGGGCCGCCGCTTGTTGTGTACGGCTCACTCCGGCGATGGTCCGCCAGCCGATTTCGCGCCACGCTTCACGGATATTTCCTGCCGGCAAGCATCGCCGGGATGATTGGCTTCTGGGCAACGGGGCTTTGGTCACCGACGGTGACGCGGTATTACTTGTTGTCGCTCCCGGCAACGATTGTCGCGACGCTGCTTGGCCGCGGGCTGCATGCGCGGATTCCGCCGAGGACGTTCTTCAAATATGTGTACGCGGGGCTGCTTGGTATCGGCGTCATGCTGCTGATTCAGGCCTTGTAATAATAAGAGGCTGCGCGCATCGATTGCGCCAAATCGTTCGAAGTCGCCCGGTCGCGTGTTTCATATCAGTGGAATAAATCATTGAGGTGGGGGCACTAAATCCTCAGCGATCACGGCTGACGGCCCGCTTTGAATTTCTAAGGGGGACCATACGCCGCATCGATGGTGGGCGTTTCAATTCTTTGGAACTTCGTGCGCCATTTGGCGTCGAAGGAAGCGTGTTCATTCGCGGCAATCCACGTCGTCATGCGGGGTTGAGTTGCCGCTGACTGCGAACAGGAGATTCACATGAATTACAGGTTTATGGGCTTGATGCTGGCTGGCGTCGGCGCGCTGCTTGCAGCGGCAGATTCTCGCGGGGCATGCTGCTATTTTGCGGCTCAGGGCAAGGACGTGAACCAGCCGGGGCAGAAGGCGTTTATCACGTTCGACGAGAATCGGAAGGAGGAGAGCTTCACGGTTCAGCCACGATTTGAGGGAAACGCCGCGGATTTTGGGATGGTGATCCCGACGCCCAGCCGGCCAAAGCTTGATGAAATGCCGCGCGATTTCTTCAGCGAGCTAGCGGTGTTCACAATTCTCGAGCCGATGGATTTGACCAAGTACAAACGCAATTGGGGCATGGCCTTTGGTGGCGGTGGTGGCGGTGTTCGTCGGGAGTACGCGGTTCGCCAGAGTGTTCGTGTCCTCGAAGCCGGCATCGTCGGTTCTCTGGATTACAAGATCATCTCGGCCGATCGCGCCGACGATTTGTATGCCTAGCTGAAGGAGAACAATTACGCCTACGGGGGCGATCAGGCCACGCTGGATTTCTACATCCAGAAGAAGTGGCTCTTCACCACGATGAAGATCGATCCCAAGCAGATGAAACCCCGGGCCGACGGCGGCTACGAAGGGCAGATCACGCCGACGCGATTTACTTTCGAGAGCGCGCAGATCATTTACCCGCTGAAAATCACGCAGCTCAGCGTGAAGCAGAACACCGAAGCGCTGTTCTATGTTCAGACGACGCAGAAGATAGATCTGCCCGGCCCGCTGTCGTACGAGTACAGCTTCGTGCCGATGTGGTTTCAGGCGCTGACCTATTCGATTCCGGAGAAAGTCACCGCCGAGGAAGCGGCTTGGCGGGAGAACGTTCAGGGTGAGCGGCAGGCCGACCGCTCGCAGATAACGGTGATCCGGCAGCAGGACCACGAGCCGGCGACACTGGAGTGGGCCAAGAAGATCACGGCGGACGATATCGAAGTCCTCAGCGGAACCCGGCGGTATAACCGCGACGCTCCCGCCGACGAAGTGGAGAAACTCAAGCTGCTCAAGGGGCACATCACCAGCGGGCAGTTCATCACCAAGATTCGCAAAGTCTTTAGCAAGGACGAGATGACCGATGACCTGATCTTCGTGAAGGCCCAGGTCAACGGGAAGCGGGACTCGATCCAATACTTTTCGATTCTTCCCACGTCTCCGCCGTGATCGTTCGATCGGTCGGATAGCTGTGTGGCGCTTTGAGATCGTGGCCCGAGACAATGGTGGTGTCGGATGCGAGCAAGAACTCCATGGGACGCCTTTGAATTTCTCGGCGGGTGTTTTTTGGCACTGGCGCTATTCCCGATGCTCGCGCCTCCGGCGTCGGCGCAGCTTTCGGAACGGCCGGGGAACTCGGAGGACGATCCGATCCGTTTCCCGCATGACCTGACAGGGCTCTCCATCAAGACGCCACGGGTGCGGGTTGTTCACACGACTGATTCAGCCAAGGTGGGTGGGTCTTTGTATCTCCAGCAGGTTGACCCATGGCTGGGATATCAGTGGGGCCGGGACCTCACGCAACGCCAGTTCCGCGAGCGGGATGGCGTGTACGGGGATGCCGGCAAGCTTGACGGCCCGCTGCTGCCCGACGGCGTCACCAAGATGATGACGCGATCGGAAGCCAGTTCCTGCGCCATCTGCCACAACACGCCCTATAGAGACGGCGGCGCCGGCGCTGTGATTCCCAAGAACGGCGGCGAGGGTCGAAAAACGCCGCACATGTTTGGCGCGGGGCTTATCGAAATGATCGGCTGGCAGACGCGCCTCCTGGCGATGGCAATCGCCGACGACAATCGCGATGGCTGGATCAGTCTCGCGGAAGCCAAAGGTAAACGGTGCATCATTCAAAACCTGCCGACTGGAGTGCCGGGCGAGTGCGTCGCGATCGACTATGGCAGCTTCGAAGATCGCGGCGACGGCCATCCGGGCCTCAATCCCGTCTTCAACCCGATCTACGTTGACAAAGACGGCAAGCGGATCCCTTTTGCCGACAGCCTCAAGTTTCCAGGGGTCGCGGGATACACACTTGAGTTTCAGTGTTTCGGCTTTGGCCATCTTTATATGCCATTTCGAGCGCCAGTCTCGACGACGATCCGCTCATTCACGGCGACCGCCTGGGATATTCATTCGGGTATGCAGGCATTCGATCCAACGACATTGGATAACGCCGACGACCAGGGATTTACCGGCGTGTCAAACGCCGGCCAGCGGCAATGTCTGACCGCCGCTGGCAAGGATCGCGGCGCGGTGCGCGGGCCGACGGGAATCAGCCTCGACGATCCCGATCGCGACGGCTATTGCGAAGAAATCTCCGAAGGAGACCTGGACATGGCCGAGTGGTATCTGCTGAACCACCCGGCTCCAGGACGCGGACAGTTGACCAATGCGGTTCGCCGGGGCCAGGCACTGTTTGGCCGGCTCCAGTGTGCGAACTGTCACGTGCCGGACTGGCACATCCAGCCCGCGAACGACGCCGCCAGGGATTACACGCAACGGTTTTCCGGCGATCGGCGGTTCTTCGAGTTGCAGACCACTTGGAATGATGATCGAGCGCGGATGGAAGGAAAGCTCGTCTATCTCAGCGACGTGAAGAACGGCCTGCGCCTTCCCCGGCACCGCTCTTACACCGTTCGGGGAATCTATACGGACTTCAAATATCACGACCTCGGCCCGAAGTTCTATCAGGTGCAATTCGACGGTTCGGTCGTGCGGCAATGGCGCACTCGCCCACTGTGGGGTGTTGGCAGCACCGTGCCGTATGGGCATGACGGCGCGAGCCTTTCGCTGGACGAAGTAATCCGCCGGCATGGCGGCGAGGCCCAGGTTTCCAGTGACGAATACTGCCGGCTCACAAACGTTGATCGGGCGGACGTGATCGCGTTTCTGTCGAGCTTGGTGCTTTATCAAACCGATCGCCTGCCGTGCGACATGAACGGCGATGGCCGCATCGACGAACACTTCAATGTGGCCGGCACGGACACCGGCTTGGAACGATTCAACCCCGAATGGCTCTTCCGCGTTCCCGGCCGCATCGAAGGACTAGTTGCCACCTTCAAAGGAGCGAAAATCACATCCTTCGCACTGACAAACGTCCGCCAGGCATACGGACTGGATCTGCCCTATCTAAAAGACACCGACGAAGACGGCTTCCCCGACGTCATCGACCCCGAGCCGCTGATCAGAGGATACCGGGATGGTGTGAGGTGAACGGTCTATCGGGCGCAAAAAGCAATATATTGACGCAGATGAAACTTATGACCCCGACGGGGTCTGAACAACCTCAAAAACCGCCGGAAAATCAGCAAATTCGCGAGCAGGGCGGCACGGAATCCGGCACACGCGCCGCACCATCCATTTGCAGCATGAGGTTGTTCTCGGTTTCGAATGCACCGACGGGCGCACCTTCAATCGAACGTCGACCGCCTTGGTTTCCATGTCGATTTCGATGCGACCGATTACGGACGCCAATAGCCGCTTCGATCTTGTTTCCTGAAACTCGGAGGCCTGGACAACGTCGCAGTCCGCGATGAACTGAGACCAACCAACTGGATTAAAGATCCTTGCGTCATCCGAGACGCAAGATGATACTGCCGGGAATGCCTTGGCCGCCTGGGGTGCTGGTATCGAACCTTCCGAGAGCGCATGACCAAGCTCTCTTTCCAACACGCCCAGCGGTGCCACTCTCTTTTCATTGTTCGTCGAGGTTGTCAGGCGCCAATGCGCGGTTCGGCGAAAGAAGGCTGCTATGGCCGAGAAAGAGCAAAAGAATCCTGGGGATGTCGGAGCTGAGTTGACTGCCGCTTCCCCCGAGAAGCGGTGGACCGAGCTCAATCAATGTGATCCGAGCCCCGGGCAACGGCGCGAGGAGCTGGTTCGCATCAACGCGATCGCGGCAAATGATTCGGCCGAAAAGCCAACCGTGACGGCGAACGGCCATGACCCAACTTTCGAGGCCGCGGTGGCCGAGCGAATCCTGCTACTAAACCGATACTTTGATCGGCTTCCCGACTCACATCCCAAATACCGCGTCCTGGAGCTGATTGGCCGTGGGGGCATGGGGACAGTTTTTAAGGCCGAGCAGCGCACTCCCGTCAAGCGGATGGTTGCGATCAAACTCGTGAAGCCTGGGTTCGATTCCAAGGAAATTCTCGCGCGTTTTGAATCGGAGCGTCAGGCGCTGGCGCGAATGGACCACGGCTCGGTCGCGAAAGTGTTCGACGCCGGCGCCGACGACCTGGGGAGGCCATACTTTGTGATGGAGTATGTCCCCGGGATCTCCATTACGGACTTTGCCGATCAAAACAAGCTGACCATCAAGCAACGTCTTGAGTTGTTCATGGAGGTGTGCTCTGCAATTGCCCACGCGCACTCCAAGGCGATCATTCACCGGGACGTGAAATCCGGCAACGTGCTGGCGTGCTTCTCAAACGGCAAACCCGTCGTCAAAGTCATCGACTTTGGAATCGCCAAGGCACTCTCCGGCGATCGGCTGACCGAGCTGACGATGAGCACGCGATATGGTCAGCCGATGGGCACCTATGAGACCATGAGCCCGGAGCAGGCGGAGGGAAGTCCCGACATCGACACACGAACGGACGTCTACGCGCTCGGTGCGCTGCTCTACGAATTGCTCGCGGGGGCTGCGCCGTTCGATCGGGCGGTCTTCGCTAAGTCGGCCGATCAGGAAATCCGGCGGATCATCCGTGAAGTGGAGCCTCCGCGCCCGTGCGACCGGCTGACTTCCATGGGAATTGCCGGGACGAAAGTCGCTTTGGCGCGGCAGACGCCGCTCGATGCGCTGGCCAACGAATTGCGCACTGAGCTGGAATGGATTCCGCTGATGGCCATCCGCAAAGAGCGCGATCGGCGCTACGCAACCCCGCTGGAGATGGCCGCCGACATTCAGCGATACCTCGAGCATCGCCCGCTGCGCGCCGGCCCGGAGACGCTGAACTATATCCTGCGGAAAAACCTCCGGCGTCATCGTGTTGCCGTCGCCGCGGGGCTCGCGATTTTTCTTTCGCTGGCTGGCGGCTTGGCCGTCAGCAGCTACCTGCTGGCAAGAGCCGTCCGCGACGAGGCGGTGATCAAGCGCGCAATCACCGACATCGAAAGCGCGATGGCCTTCGGCGGAGACTATGAGGCCGATCACAAAGACCTCATTTCCGCCCGGCGCATCCACGCCAACGCCCTCGACGAAATGCGCGCCCACAACCAGACCAGCGCCGCCGTGCTGGCGGGATTGACGCAGATCGACAGCTCGCCGGGTGGGGAGATTCCGCTGCTGGGCGCCTACGGAGAAGACGGCGGCGTCGCCGCGTTTCGCGGGCATACGAAGCATCCCAACAATGTCGTTGTGATTCCCGGCACCCGCCGCGCGCTGACTGCGGGAAGTGACGGGACGCTCTGTCTCTGGGATCTCGCGACCGGCCGCGCGCTGCACAGCGCTCACCGTTCGGACAAGCCGTTGGCCTACGTGACCCTTGCGGCTGACAGCAAGACCGCAATCACCGCCGGCTATGACGGTCAAATTCGCTTCTGGGACGTCGATACGCTCAAAGAAGCATCCTCGCCGATCAAAATTCCCAACAACCAGGAGGGGTGGATGGTCGCGCTCTCCCCCGACGGCAACCGGCTCGTCGCGGGCACGAATGACAAGGAACTCTGGTTATGGGAGACAAACAATGGCCAGTGGAGCGACGGCAAGTTGCTCTGCACCGCCAACGAATCGATTCCCGCAATCGCGTTCCCACCGAATGAGAGCCGGTTTGTTGTGATTGGCGACGGTATCGGTGATCTGAGCGTGTGGGATCTTCAGGAAGGGCGGTCGCTGCGGAAAATCAGTGCGTTCAAGAGCAAGGAAGTGGTGTGGAACACCATTAACTCGACCGCCTTTTCTCCAGACGGCAAGCGCATCGCGACTGCCAACTTCAACGGCGGTGGCAGTCTCTGGGACGTCAACGGATCCGGCTCCGAGATGACGTTCGACCATGAGAAGATTGTGCACGATGAGCCGGGGAAATGCTGGCGCGCGGCGTTTTCACCGGATGGAACGCAGGTGGCCTTCGCCGCCGCGGGCGGGCTTGCGGCTGTTTATGACGTGAAGAGCGACCGCTTGACTCACCGCTTCGTTGCTCAAAAGGACGATGTCAACGGCGTTGCTTTTGTCGATAACGATACGCTCCTCTCAACCGGCGACGACACCCTGACCCCCGACCGCTCTTCGTTGGTTTCCGCGCTGCGGATGTGGAACTTGCGCGACCCCGGCGTGATGCTGCTTGCCGCGGCGGCCAGCCGTGCCAGGACGGTCAGCGTGGAAGATAACGGCCATGTGAAAATCGAACTCCAGTCGGGCCAGGCGATCGATCAGTACATCGGGGTCGACGGTCGCTTGCACGATCAGCCGGCTGATCCCGACGAGATTCTGAAGCAGATGCCCCGGACCTACGCCGACGCGTTGCGCAGCGCCACCTGGGCTAACGGTGGGCGTCGAACGTCAGGCGCTGCTGGCGGGAAACCATCCGGCGGTGCAGCCGGTAACGCGCAGTCGATCGACTCGTCGACCGCCGCAAGTCCAAGGCTTTTTGAGGCGGGAAACGACCTCGAACTGCGCGGGCCAGCCGAAGATGACGCCGTCGAGAGTAAGGTGGCCGACTTTCGAACGCTGCACGGCCACCGCGCCCCAATCGTCGCGGCCAAGCCGTCACCTAACGGCCGCTTCGTCGTCTCCGTCGATGAAGAGGGCCGAGCCATCGCATGGGACCTGCTACGGCCAGCCTTCTGCCGCGACCTCGAACGCCAGCTCAATACGTCGTCAGCGGAACAAGAAGTAGCAAATCTCAAAAAATGGTTTAACTTCATGGGAAGAACAGATCTCGCGCAGTCGGCGGAGGTGGGAAATCGCGTTGCGGATCGCAACTGAACTAAGGGATGTAGTCATTTCAGCGGGAACATTACGCCCGTGAAAGGGGTATACGCATGTCTGCGGATATGAATCAAACTCAGCAGGATGTTAATGAGTCCAACCGGTCAACTCGTCGGGAATTCCTGGGAGCCGCCAGCGCAACTGCGGTTGGCGCAACTCTACTTGCGGGCTGTGGTCCGACGACGCAAAAAGGCAATTCCACTGGACCAGCAGGTAAGCTGGCGCTGGACGTTCACCCGCCCCGGCCAACGTGTGTTGTCGCGTTTGATGCGAATAATGCTGTGACCTGCGACGACAGCGGCCAGGTTCTACATTGGCTTATCGATAAAAGTAACAATAACAAAATATCACTTAATCGCACGTTTCCCGCCGCCCCTACCGCAGGGAATGCAAAGGCATCGTTTGTCACCGCAAACAAAAACGCAGCGCCTGCCAATCAAGCCATATTAGTTGCCCAGTATGATGGCAACGTTTCAATTTATAATTGGGGCACCCTCGCCAGGACTGTTTTCCCAGGTCATCAAGGCGCCCAGGTTTGGACCGTCGCCGTTCTTCCCGACAATGCCACCGCCATATCCGGCGACAATTCTGGACAGATTTATGCTTGGGATATCCAGAGCCAGAGCCAGCCGCCGCTCGCATCGTACAAACCGAGCGAAGAGCCGATTGCCTCTATAGCGGCTATACCCGTCGCCGATACCGGCTTCACTGCTTCCATGTTCGTAGGATTTGGCGACGGCCAGATATGCAAGTTGAATTACTTAGCTCCACAAGGTGGAAATTCTGGTACGCTTACCTGTGCCAAGTCGTTCGATAGGGGTAGTGCGATTACCATCAATTCGATCGCGGTATTTCAAAAGACAGCTGGCAACTACTACTTGCTGGCCGCATCGCTGGATTCCCGCATCGCGAGCTATTCGCTTGCTGGCAATGGGAAAGACCGTGCTGAACATAAAAAATATCACAATCATTTTATATGGAGACTCGCTGCCGCTCCTACCAGCGGCAACTTCGCCTCGGCTAGTGAAGACGGAACTGTGTACTATTTTAATAGCGATGGAATTCTCCAGAATCCCACCCCGAATCCCACGCCTGTATATACTGATCCGGCTCTAAAAGGAATAATGGGGTTGGATTTTCTCGAGGATAAGCGGCTGGTGGTAACAACAAACACTCCCTCCGGCACATCAAGTAACCCCGCGATTGCTTTTGTACCGCTTCCTTGAGGCAAATATTACGCGATTAGGCAATCATTGAATCATTGAGCTTTTATCGGCTCCAGCTCAACCCGCGCAAAAATATCCGGCATTCCTCCTCAAACTCAAACCTGGCGACGCGTTTATTTCCGTCGCCGGGTTTCCATTTCAGCATGTTCCGATGCTGGAACACCCGGCGGCCCTGGAAATCGTGCTGGCACATCGTTCCTTCGAGCGGATACAGCGGGAACGGCGTCATTGCGTAGTCGCGGTTTAGCATGTGCCAGGCCATGTGAAAGAGTTCTTTGTCGCCGTGGACGTAGTCGTAGTAGAAGTCGCAGAAGCTGTTGAGGTGCAGCGTCAGTTGCAGGGGGAGCCAGCAGCGGGACTTGTCGATCAGAAGCTGGCCGCTTTCGACTTCAGGTTCGTCGCGGTACGGCACTCCGCAGATGCGCCAGATAGAGCGGCTTGGGGCCAAGCGCTCGAAATCGGGCCAGAACGCGGCGCCGGCTTCGCGAAACTCGGGCGCATCAAAAAGATAGGCCGGATCGCGGACGACGACATTGTCGGCGTCGATCAACATCACCTCTTCGAAAGCGCTGTGGATTAACGAATAGGGCTTCAGCGCCCAGCCGTGCATCTGGCGGATTGGATAACGTTTCTGAACTTCGGAGGCGTCCACGCAGCGCACACCGTATGGCTCGACCATCGCCCTGTACGCATCCGGCATCTCCTCGGGCGTCAGGTGCCACAGCTCGATCGGCAGCGTGCAGCCGACGTGGCGCAGCATTCGAATGCAGGCCCATGCACATGGAAAGTACTTTTCCCCGCCGCCGCAGACCACAATGCCGCGTCCGTTGAATCGGGTGCCGGGATACGGCGGTATGGTCGAAACAAACGCGTCCGCGATCGCGCGGGCGTTCTCCTCCGTCATGACCGCGTGGTTTTGGTCTGCTGAGCGCTCGATCAGCCGGGGTCCATCGAAAGAAGGGTCTGGCGCCGATCCGTCGATACTGATCCACGTTCCGCTCAGGGTTCGGATGAACTGGTGAAGGATCTGTGTTTCCGACGCCAGCGCCAGCGTTGGCCGCTCGTTGAAGGTGTGAACGAACCAATATGCCGGCCGGCCGGATTCGGTCGCTGGCGCGATCGTGCCATCATCGCGAAGGACGATGCTTCGAGGTTCTTCACTTTCGTTGTGGAAGCTGCACGTCATGTCAGCCAAACGCGATGTCTCGCCGTGGTCGAGAATCAGCCGCGGAGCGAATAGGGAGTAATTGCCTTTGAAATAATCTTCGTTGAGATCCTGCCGGTCTGGCGCAAGACGATGAGCGAAAATGACCGGCAGATCGTGCGAAAGAGAACTGGCGCCGAATCCAAGCCAGTTGTGGCGACGATCAAGCGGACGCAGTGGGATTCCCAGCCGGCAGCGGGCGGCGTTCAGCGGAAGCTGGTCGCGCAACAACGTCGGACGATCAAAGCGCATCGACTCGGCAAGGCGGAGCCATTCGGCATGGTGCTTACGCGATGCGACGAACAGGCCGGTATTGAAATGTTCGTCAGCCGAAATGTTCCATTCATCCGATTCACCGCGGACGAGCGAAATCATCCGCTCGCGAACGCACGCAATCTGCGGGTCGCCAAACAGATTGCTGGGGTCCCAGTCGGCAAGGCACGCCATGTCGGCGTCGAAAAAGAGAATGTCGTCTGCATCAACGAGATCGAACAGACGAAACTTGAGAAACGCCGGGTGCTCGAGGCCGGAGTCCTTAAATTCCTGATCACCGAGAACGACGGTATGAAGCCCGGTTCGATCCCGTACTTCACGAGCCGCCAGCTGCGCTAATTCCGCATATGCCCCGACGCCGATCGTAACGGCCACGCCACCGCTTTGCGGCCGGACGCTTTCAACCGCTTCGCGCTTCAAAATCGTTGATCGCCGGGAACTGTATTCAAGCATGCCCCCTTCGTAATAGAGGCTGATCGCGTCGATTGCCCTGGTGGGCGTGACCATCTCCATGCACTTTCCAACCTGCAATCCTTGCCCGATGAAAACGGGATACGTGCAAAGATC
>Ga0182024_10004653_pt1 | contig 31351 bp, 28 predicted proteins | sample P32metaG_FD_120480 | JGI IMG/M metagenome (GOLD analysis project Ga0182024, IMG submission 120480) | Permafrost microbial communities from Stordalen Mire, Sweden - P3-2 metaG (Illumina Assembly) | ecosystem: Environmental > Terrestrial > Soil > Wetlands > Permafrost | place: Sweden: Stordalen... | reverse complement strand
CCGCCATGCGCCTGGCCGTCGACCAGCAGCGGGTTGATGACCACCCCGAAATCGTTGACGAAGCTGTAGCGCACCACGTCGACCATGCCGGTATCCGGGTCGACCTCGACCTCGGCGATGTGGCAGCCATTGGGAAAGGCCGAAGGCGGCCCGTTGGCGATATGGGCCACATCGAGGCTTTGCGGCAAGTCCGCCGGCAACGCCAGCCCGGCATGGATCTTCCCGGCCAGCTCCATCAGGCCGACCGAGCGGTCGGTGCCGGCGATCGTGAAGCGGCCGCCGCGGAATTCGATATCGGCCGCCGCCGCCTCCAGCACATGCGCGGCGATCTGCTTGCCACTCTCGATCACCTTGTCGCTGGCCTCGACGATGGCGGTGCCGCTGGTGATCATCGATTTGGAGCCGCCGGTGCCGCCGCCGGCGATCAACTGGTCGCTATCGCCCTGCAGCAGGCGGATGCGGCCGAACGGAATGCCCAGCTTCATCGCCAGCACCTGGGCGAAGGGCGAGGCGTGGCCTTGGCCGTAATCGAGCGTGCCGGTGATGATCGTGACATCGCCGTTTTCCTCGAAGCGGATGCCGCCCATCTCGCGCCCCGCGGCGCCGGTCAGCTCGAGATAGTCGCCGATGCCGCGGCCGCGCAAGCGGCCCCGCTTGCGGCTTTCCTCCTGGCGCGCGGGAAATCCGTCCCAGTCGGCCAGCGCCAGCGCCTTATCGAACAAGGCGGTGAATTCGCCGCTGTCGTAGGTGTGGCCGTTGGGGCTCTTGTACGGCATCGCTTCCGGCGGAATATGGTTGCGCCGGCGCAACTCAGCTCTGTCGATGCCCATCTCGGCGGCGGCGGCGTCGACCAGCCGCTCCATGTAGTAATTGGCCTCGGGGCGCCCCGCGCCGCGATAGGCGCCGACCGGCGTGGTGTTGGAAAACACGCATTTCGCGGTGACTTCGATCAGCGGGGTCTTGTAGACGCCGAGCGTGTTCCTGACCGCGTTGTTGGTCGCCGGCCCGGGCGCGCCATAGGCCGCGCCGAGATTGCCGTAGCCGGTCAGGCGCACCGCGAGGAAATTGCCCTCGGCGTCGAGCGCCAGCTCGGCGGCCATTTCATGGTCGCGGCCGTGGCTGTCCGACACGAAGCTGCCCGAGCGCTCGTCGGTCCATTTGACGGGGCGGCCCAATTCGCGCGCGCCATGCAGGATGCAGAAATATTCCGCGTAGGTCGCCTGCTTCATGCCGAACGAGCCGCCGACCCGGTCGGTCAGTATCCGCACCTTGTCGCGCCCGACGCCGAGCACGTCAGCGATGTAGTTGCGGAACCCGAACACGCCCTGGCAGCCGACATTGAGCGTCCAATGCTGCCGCGCCGGATCGTATTGCGCGACCGCCGCGCGCGGCTCCATCGCATTGACCACGATGCGGTTGCTGCGCAGGTCGAGGCGCGTGACGTGGGCGGCGGCGGCGAAGGCGGCTGCGACCTTCTCGCTGTCGCCGTAGTGGAAATCGAGCCCGACATTACCGGGCACGTCGTCGTAAATCAGCGGGGCGCCGGGCGCATCCGCCAGACCGGGCTCGGTCACCGCCGGCAACGGGTCGATCTCGACGACGACCGCCTCGGCCGCATCCTTGGCCGCGACGATGGTCTCGGCGATCACCGCCGCCACCGCCTCCCCGACATACCGCACCTTGCCGGTGGCGAGCGCATAACGGGTCGGCATCAGCATCGGCGTCCCGTCGCGGTTTTTCATGATCTGTCGCGCCGGCAGCGGCTCGATCCCGCCAGCCGCGAGATCGGCCGCCGTGTAGACCGCCAGCACACCCGGCATCGCGCGGGCCGCCGCGGTGTCGATATGCAGGATGGTCCCGTGCGCATGAGGGCTGCGCACCACCACGGCATAGGCCTGGCCGGGCAGGCTGACATCGTCGGAATAGCGTCCTTTGCCGCTCACCAGCACCGGATCTTCGGTACGCGGAACCGGCTGCCCGATGGCGAACCTCTCCTCGGGCTCGAACAGGCTTGGATCGATGTAATCGTCCATCAAGCTACCTCTCTGAAATCGCGACGGCGGTCTTCCCGTGGTATGGGAGGTCCGATGCCAGCGCCGCTCCTCTTCTTGCAGCATATCAGTCTTACCTTCGGGGTCACCCCGTTGCTGGTGGATTCGGGGTTGGCCATCGCCGCCGGCGACCGGATCTGCCTCGTCGGGCGCAATGGCTCCGGCAAGTCGACCCTGCTGCGGATTGCCGCCGGCCTGGCGCAGCCCGACGCCGGACAGCGCTTCGCCCAGCCCGGGGCGACGATCCGCTATCTGTCGCAGGAGCCCGATCTTTCCGGCTTCCCCACGACCCTGGCTTATGTCGAGGCCGGGTTCGACGCGGACGCACCCGATAGCCATCGCGCGCTGTACCTATTGAAGGAGCTTGGCCTCGGCGGCCTGGAAAACCCGGCCGCGTTATCCGGCGGCGAGGCCCGCCGCGCCGCGCTAGCCCGGGCGCTCGCGCCGGCGCCCGACATCCTGCTGCTCGACGAGCCGACCAATCATCTCGACCTGCCCGGCATTGAGTGGCTGGAGCGCGAGCTGACCGGGATGCGCTCGGCGATCGTGCTGGTCAGCCATGATCGCCGGCTGCTGGAGGATCTGTCGCGCACCACGATCTGGCTCGACCGCGGCATCACCCGCACCCTCGACGATGGCTTTCGGGCCTTCGAGCCCTGGCGCGACACCGTGCTCGAACAAGAAGCAAGCGAGCACCACAAGCTCGGCCGCAAGATCGCGATGGAGGAGGACTGGCTGCGCTACGGCGTCACGGCCCGGCGCACCCGCAACCAGCGCCGCCTCGGAGAGCTGCACGCGATGCGCCAAAAGCGTCGGGAGCGACGCGGCCCCGAGGCGGCGGTGCGGTTGGTCGCGGCCCAGGCCGATCTGTCCGGCCGGCTGGTCGCGGCGGCGAAGGATATCGCGAAATCCTATGGCGACCGCCCGATCGTGCGCGATTTTTCCACCCGCATCTTGCGCGGCGACCGCGTGGGCATCGTCGGGCCCAACGGCGCCGGCAAGACGACCTTGCTCAACCTGCTAACGGGCGCGCTCGTCCCCGATGCCGGCGAGGTGCGGCTCGGTACCAACCTCGCCCAGGTCACGCTCGACCAGCGACGCGAAACCCTCGATCCGGCGGCGAGCCTCAGCGACGCGCTGACCGAGGGCGGCGGCGACAGCGTGATGGTCGACGGGCAGAGCCGGCACGTGATCGGCTACATGAAGGACTTTCTGTTCCGCCCCGAGCAGGCTCTAACCCCGGTCGGCGTGCTGTCCGGCGGTGAGCGCGCCCGGCTGATACTGGCTCGCGCCTTTGCTCGTCCCTCCAACCTGTTGGTGCTCGACGAGCCAACCAACGATCTGGATTTGGAGACGCTCGACCTGCTGCAGGAGCGGCTCGCCGACTATGCCGGCACCGTGTTGCTGGTCAGCCACGATCGCGATTTTCTCGATCGGGTGGTGACGTCGGTAATCGCCGCGGAGGGCAACGGGCGGTGGATCGAATATGCCGGCGGCTATACCGACATGCTCGCGCAGCGCGCCGCCGCGGGCTCGCGCGTGCCGCCCTCTGGCGCCGGCGTGAAAAAACCCACCCGCCCACCGCCGAGCGCGCCGCAACAGACGGCGCCTCGCTCCCGCCGGATGAGCTTCAAGGACCGCCACGCGCTGGAGGCACTGCCGGCGCGGATCGCGGCCTTGCAGGACAGGATCGCCACGCTGAACGCCTTGCTCGCCGACCCGGAATTCTACGCGCGCGACCCAAATCGCTTTAGCCAAACGACCGCGGCATTCGCCGCCGCGCGGGACGAACTGGCCGCCGCCGAAGAGCAATGGCTGACCCTGGAATTACGTCGCGAGGCGTCCGAGGTAGCGGAGCGCGAGCCTTAAGGCCGCTCCCCGGTACAGCCGTCGTCTACTGCTCCGCGCCCGCGGAAGACCTAAATTTAGGCTATTGGCGAACGCTGCTGACGCATGTTAGTGCGGGATCGGAGGATTTGATGTCACCGCCTCGAGCCGCTGACGAGTTCAACACAATCCGCACCCGCATGGAGGAGTTGCGGCGGGAGAGGCTGCCCGAGCAACCCACCCCGAGAACCGCCACCAGCGTCGCCCCTCATCGTGGCCCTTGTGCCTGTGGCATGAGCCTGTTCGCCGACGAGTGCGATGGATCGTGCAAGGCGTTTTGAAGGACCTCGGATTGCCATTTAATACCGAACTGAATTGGGACTGACACGTCGCCTTTTTGAACCGCTTCAGCCGCACCCGCGATGAGGAGAAAGCTATGGCGACCAGCCGCAAGATCCGTGTCGGGATCGTCGGGTTAAGCCCAAATCGGGGCTTCGCCTCGATTGCCCATATTCCGGCATTGCGGGCGCTTCCCGAATTCGAGATCGCCGCGGTTTGCACGACCCGGCAGGAATCGGCCGAGGCGACGGCCAGACATTTCGGGATACCGCTGGCGTTCTCCGATCCGGAGACGCTCGCGCGGCACCCCGAAATCGATCTGGTCACCGTTACCGTCAAAGTGCCCGACCATTACCGGCCGGTGATGGCGGCGATCGCAGCCGGCAAGCACGTTTACTGCGAATGGCCGCTCGGCCGTAATACCGAGGAGGCCCAGAAAATGCTTGAGGCGGCGAACCGCGAAGGGGTCCGTCACGCCGTCGGGCTCCAGGGCCAGCTGTCCCCGACTCTCAACTACGTCAAGGATTTGGTCGCCGAAGGCTATGTCGGCCGGGTGTTGACGGCGACCCTGGTCGGTTGCGCGCCGAACTGGGGCGCCACGCTCGATCGCGCCTATCAGGCCGATTTCGCCGCCGGCGCCAATCTGATGACGATCACCGGCGGGCATCAGATCGATGCGTTGTGCTATTGCTTGGGCGAATTTCGCGAACTGGCCGCGTTCGCGGTGAGCCAGCGTGAGCGGATTCCGACGGAAGACCGGGGCGAGGTTGCGCTGACCTCGCCCGATCAGCTCGCGGTGAGCGGCATTGTCGGCGACGGCGCTGTCGTTTCGTTCCAGATCCGCGGCGGTATGGCGCGCGGCACCGAGTTCCTGTTCGAGATCCACGGTAGCGAGGGCGATCTCGTGCTTGCCGCCACGACTGGCGGCTCGATGCAGCGCCAGGAACTGTCGCTGCACGGCGCGCAAGGAAAAGGCGCCAAACTCGCCGATCTGCCGATCCCGGCGAAATATCGCTTTGTGCCGGACGGGGTGCCGGCGAACTCGCCCTACAACGTGGCTCAGCTTTACGCGAAACTGGGCGAGAGCATTCGCGACGGCACGCCGGCCAGTCCGGGCTTCGACGCGGCCGTCAGGCGGCATCAACTGATCGACGCCATCGTGCGCGCCTCGGAGACCGGGCAGAAACAGTTGATCGTCGCAACTACAGCTTTCCAGCCCTACCCTGGATGAACAACCTTCATAGCTTCCACATCTAGGCCTCGCCAATCCGATAGACCCGAGCCGCCGTGTCATGGAACAGCGCGGCGCGCTCGGCGGCCGAATAGTCCCGGGAAAACCGCTTGAACGCGTTGAAGACGATCGGATGGGAGAACGACACCTTGTCGACCGGGAAGTTGCTTTCAAACATGCAGCGCTCGGGGCCGAACTGCTCGATACAATAGCTCAGCAGCGGCGCCATCGACGCCGCCAGTTCTTCCGAGCCGATCGGTTTGTCGCGCAGATGCCAGTCGAAGCCGAACCGCGGCATGCCGATGCCGCCGAGCTTGAGGGTGACGTTGGGGCATTTCGCCATCTCGGCCATTCCGCCGCGCCAAGCGGCCATTACCTCGTCATCACGGTCGGCGAATGGCCCCGTGCGGTTCAGCCCGCCGAGATGGTTGAGGACGATCGGCAGATCGGGCACCGCCCGAGCGAATTCCACCAGCTCGGGCAGTTGCGGAAAGCAGACGATGGTATCGAGCGACAGGCCCCGCAGCGCCAATGTCTTGGCGCCGGCGCGGAACGCGGCGGAGCTCAGCACGCCCTCCGTCTCGCGGCTTTCCACCCGCGGGTCCGCGTCCCAGGTGCAGATGTGGCGGATGCCCTTGAACCGGTTCCGGCTTGCCGCCTGCAGCGCTTCCAGTACCGGCTCGACCCGGTCGCCGAGCTTCAGATCGGCGTGGCCGATGATCGTCGCCGCGGCGCGGCACGAGCCGTAGAGCCCGCTGGCGCTCGCGGCGGCAAGGCCCTGGACGAACTCGACCTCGCCGACCGGGCGCATCTCCACCGGCCCCGTCGATCGGTACATCGCCCGCGCCTCGATGAACACGGTCGAGCGCACGTCGTGGCCGCGATCGACATCGGCGATCAGCTCATCCAGCAGATAGCGCTGATAGGGGATGCGCGCGGTGCGAAGGTCCCAGAAATGGTGATGGGGATCGCAGATCGGCAATTCCGGCTCCAGGATCGGCTCCTGGGTGAGGGCCAGCCAGTCGTTCCCGCCGTAGGGCATGGTGGAGCTCCGTACTTGTAACCCCGCTCCCGCAAGCGGGAGGGGTCCATCGCGCGAGCGATAGGAGGGTGAAGGGAAACTGCGCGAGAGAGACACCCTCACCCGTCGCGCTACGCGCGCCACCCTCTCCCGCAAGCGGGAGAGGGGATTCCTATTCTGCCGCCGCCGCGACCTTCGCCTGGCGGAACGCCGGAATCACCTCTTTCGCGAACCGGTCCAAGTCTTCCAGCTGGATGTCGAGCGGCGTACCGAGCGGCGTGGCGCAGACCACCCGGTCGACCCCCGGATAGCGCTTTTCCACCGCCTTCAGCTGCTCGATGATGTCCGCTGGCGTGCCGGTTAGGAAGCCACCGGCCTTCACCGCGTCCTCAATGCCCGGCAGCTTGACAGTGGCCGCCAGCGCGGGATCGCGCATCGCCGCGATCTGCTCGTCGGAGAGCGCGCGCACCAGGCGCAGCTCGCCGAACATCTTCATGTTCTCCTCGTAGTGTTTCGCCGCCTCGCGCATGCCGTCTTCGCGGCTTTTGGCGATGTGGAACTGGAAGCCGAGCGCCAGCTTCTCGCCGAGTTCGAGCTTGACGCCGCGGCGTGCATAGGCGGCCTGGAAGCCGAGCATGTGCCGCTCGACCGCCCCGCCTTCCGCCGAGCCGCCGCCGATCATCCCGGAGATGCCGTGCTTGGCCATGAAGTCGAAGGCGCGGTCCGAGCCGCTCTGGATCGGCTGCCAGCATTCCACCGGCTGCCGCTCCGGCGCCGGCACCAGGGTGATTTCCTTCAGCGTGTAGCCGCGATACGGCACCTCCGGCGGGATCGTGTAGTACTTGCCCTGGTGCGAAAACGGCTTGCCCTCGAACGCCTTGAACAGGATGTCGACGCCCTCCTCGAAGATTTCGCGGTTGGCGTCCTGGTCGATCAGCGGCGAGCCGAAAGTCTCGACCTCCCGGGTGTGATAGCCGCGCGCGACACCGAAGATCACCCGGCCCTCGCTGAGGATTTCGGCCATCGCGTAGTCTTCCGCCAGGCGCAGCGGGTGCCACATCGGCACGACGTTGAAGCCGCAGCCGATCTTCAGGTTCTTGGTGACGTTGACGAGGTGCATCGCCATCATCAAGAGATTCGGGATCAATTCCGTGCCCTCGGGCTGGAAATGGTGCTCCGCCATCCAGAACGTGTCGAAGCCGCGCTCGTCCATGCACTTGGCGTAGGCGACGACCTTGCGCAGCGCATTGGCCAGTTGCGCGTTCGAATAGCGGCGCTCGTTGGTCGGCGTGCCGGTGTAGCCGAGGTTCTCCATGTCGACTGTGCCGTAATAGGAGCTGTCGAATTTCGTGATCATTCCCGTCTCCCTACCCGAAGATGGGGCAGCCTAGCGTATAGAACCGTTCCGCGCCTTCCTTCGATTGCGCCGGCAGCCATGCCTCTATGAGTTCTCAACCCTACGCCTGTGCAAACGTCGATCCGGGCATGGCGTTGGGATACAAGTTGACACTCCGGGAGCTTGTGGGCCAAAGCTGCGTCGCCGCGAATGCGGGGTTGTTCGGCCCCATCACGTTCCGTCGCGGACATTCTCCATGCCCTGCCGGTCAGCTTCTTGCCTGCTCCTGGGCCAGGCAGCAAACTGCCCGCGGACACGGGGTGGCGCCGCGAGACAAAAGCGCGCCCGCATAAGGGAGAGAGCTTATGGACCTCAACGGCGCGGTTGCCCTGGTGACGGGCGGCAATGGCGGGCTCGGGCAGCGCATCTGCCACGCGCTGGCCAAAGAGGGCGTGCATGTCGCCGTGATGTACGCCCAGAGCCGCGACCAGGCCGAGGGCGTCGCCCGCGACCTGACATCGCGCCATCAGATCAACGCCGCCGCCTTCGCCTGCGACATCACCGACGGCGCGGCGGTAGACCGGCTGGTCGGCGAGGTGACCGCGCGCTTCGGCCGGCTCGACATCCTCGTCAACGACGCCGCCTACAACAAATCGGTCCCGTTCGCCGACCTCGACAATCTGACCGACGCGGTGTGGGACAAGATCATCGCCGTCAACCTGACCGGGCCGATGCGCCTCACCAAGGCGGTGGCGCCGGTGATGAAAGCGCAAGGACAGGGCCGCATCGTCAACATCGCCTCTATCGCGGGGGTCGCGCCGACCGGCTCGTCGATCGCCTATGCGGTGTCGAAGGCGGGTATCATCCACCTGACGAAGTGCATGGCGGTGGCCTTGGCGCCCGAGACGCTGGTCAACTGCGTCGCGCCGGGCCTCATGGAGGGCACTCGCGCGACCGCCAACCTGCGGCCCGAGTTTGTCGCCCACGGCGCGGCCAGTTCGCTGCTGAAAAAGCCCGCCGACAAGGACGATTGCGCCGACATGGTGGTCACGATGTGCCGCACCGAGACCATGACCGGCCAGACGATGGTCATCGACTCGGGGCGGTATTTTAATTGAGCATCTGAAAGGCCCTATTTATGGACATCTCCGGCAAGACCGCCATCGTCACCGGCGCCGCGTCCGGCATCGGCCTTGGCATCGCGACCGCGCTGGCGGAGGCAGGCGCCAATGTGGTGATGGCCGACATCCAGAAAGACGCGGTCGAGCAGGCGGCGCATGGCCTGTCCGGCACCAACAAGCGGGTCATGCCGGTGCGGATCGACGTGACGCAGGAGCAGTCGGTGCTCGACGCCCTGGCGGAAGCGGAGCAAAAATTCGGCAAGCTTCACATCGCCTGCAACAATGCCGGCGTGCCGATGCACGGCACCCGGATGGTCGACGTGCCGCAAGGCGACTGGGAATTCGTGATCGGCGTCAACATATGGGGGATCATCCACGGCATCCGCCACTTCGTCCCCGCCATCCTGAAGCACGGGGAGGAAGGGCATATCGTCAACACCGCCTCGGTCGCCGGCTTTCAGAACCGCCGCGGCACCAACCAGGGTCCGTATTCGATGAGCAAATACGCCGCCCTGTCCTTGTCCGAAGGGCTGGCGGACGAGCTGGACGGGACCAATGTCGGCGTCTCGGTGCTCTGCCCGGGTCCGATCAACACCAACATCGCCCGCGGTGCCCGCAACCGCCCGGACCACATGGGCGGCCCGCAAATCCGCGCCAGCGACGAGGCGGTGCTGGCGGAACGCCTCGCCGCGACAGGTCTCGATCCGAAGACGGTGGGCGAGCGCGTGGTCGACGCGATCCGGACGAAGACGTTCTATGCCTTTGTCGGCGCCGTTCCCGCCGATGTCATCCGGGGCCGCCATCGCCGCATCGAGGAAGCGCTGAACAGCCGGTGGGTCACCCATTACTGAACCCGTTTCAAGAAGGAGTCGAAACATGACCGAAGCCAAGCTCGCTCCCGGCCTGCCGGATTGGATGGTGGAGCACGCCAACCGCTACATCTCCAGCGGCGGGACCGACGGGCATTTGTACAAGATGACCCAGCCGGGCCGGCCGGAGATCACGGTACCGTCGCTGCTGCTGACGACGACCGGCCGCAAATCAGGCGAGCGGTACATCTTCCCGCTGTTCTACGGGAAGGTCGGCGACGGCTATCTCGTGATCGCCTCGAAGGGCGGCGCGCCGAAGCATCCGAGCTGGTATCTCAACATCCTCGCCAACCCGGAGGTCGAGGTGCAGGCCGGCACCACAAAGGTCAAGGCGCGCGCCCGCACCGCCACCGGCGCGGAGCGCGCGCGGTTGTGGGAAAAGTCCCTCGAATTCTGGCCGCCTTACGCCGACTACCAGAAGAAGACCGAGCGCGAGATCCCGGTAGTGGTGCTGGAGCCGGTCGGCTAGGCCGTTCGCACGAACTTGTCGACGCCGCGGTTCTGGGTCAGGCCGGCGTAGATGTCGCCGCGCGAGTCGACGCCGATGCCGTGGACGTGGCGGCTCTCCATCTTGGCGAGCACCTCGCCCGTCGGACTGCGGACGGTGCAATAGGCCGGGTTGCCGCCGTCTTCTTGCTCGGCGATGTAGAAATTGCCGTCCTTGCCGCGGCTGATGTCGTTCGGCCCGCCCATCCCGGTCCACTCGCCCAGATAGTCGCCGTCGGGCGTGAAGATCTGGATGCGCTTGTTGGCCCGGTCGGCGACCAGAAGGTTGGCGTCGGCGTTGATCGCGATGCTGTGCGGCAAATGGAACTGGCCCGGCCCCTTGCCCGGCGCGCCCCACGATGTCTTCAGCTTGCCGTCGGCGGTGAAGCGATGGACGCGGGCGTTCTGATAGCCATCGGTCACATAGATGTCGCCATTGGGGTGGGCCAGCATCTCGGTCGGATGGTTGAACGGCCCCGCCGCGCGCTCGACGAGCCAGTTCTCGACATGGCCGGTGTCGGAGGCTTGGCCGGGCGTCCCGAGTTGCAGCTTCACCTTGCCGTCGAGCGAGAACGACTTGGCGACCGAGTCGATGCGGTCGGTGGTGTAGACCGTGTCGCCGACGATCTTCAGCCCATGCGGGTCGGTGACCGCGCCGGTGCCCCACGAGGCGAGGTGCCTGCCGTCGCGGTCGAAAACCACGACCGGCGGGTCGCGGCGCTGGAAAACGTAGATGCGGTCCTGATCGTCCGCCGCCACCCGGCTGATCAGCCCGAACGGTTCCCCGTCGGGCGATTTGAAGAAATCGCGGATCAGCTCGTAGCGGTAATCACGGGTTCCGACTTCGGCCATGGCTGTGGTCCTCCCTTTCATCGTCATCCCGGCGCAGGCCGGGATCCAGTTTTCCCCTGCTCGGGCCGCTGAACAGTGGATCCCGGCCTTCGCCGGGACGACGGTTGCTATGGCGGCGCCTCAATACGGCTCGCCCACAAAAATGAACGTCGTCCCGGTCACGATCGGCGCGCTGGCGCCCACGAACGACACGTTGGCGTCCTTGACCTGGCGGGAACCGGCGCGGCCGGAGGCTTGGAGGGCGCCTTCGATGATGTGCCACAGGCCGTGGATGCGGCCGGTGCCGAGGCTTCCGCCGAAGGTGTTGAGCGGCAACTCGCCATCCAATTCGATGCGGCCGTCCTGAATGAAATCGAGCGCCTCGCCTTCCTTACAGAATCCATAAGATTCAAGCCCGTAGATCACCGAAGCTGAGAAGCCGTCGTAGATCTGCGCCACGTCGACATCCTTCGGACTAAAGCCGGAGCGCTCCCAGGTCAGTTTCGCCGAGCTGCTGCCGCCCGCCATGTAGCTGCTGAGGCTGCCAATGCGGCCCGCCACCTCGAAATGCAGCCGCTGGCCGTAGCCGGCGAGGTAGGCCGGCTTCGGCTTGAGGTCGCGCGCCCGTTCGGCCGTGGTCAGCACGATCGCGACCGCGCCCTGCACCGGGATGTCGCAATCGAACAGGCAGAACGGATACGCGACCATGCGCGAGGCGAAATAGTCCTCGCGGGTCAGTTCCGTGCCATGAAAATAGGCGTGCGGGTTGTGCTGGGTGTGCTTGCGCTGGGTCACCGCGAGCGTCGCCATCTTCTCGCGGCTCTGGTTGTTGCGCTCCAGCCATCTCGTGTAGGCGACCGCCATGCCCTGCCCCGGCCCGCCGAAGCCGTAGGGCGCGGTGAATTGCGTCGCGCCGGCCGCCATGCCGCTGGGCAGGTTCTGGTAGGTGCCGCGCGGGTTGTGCATCGCCCGCCACACCACCGCGTATTTGCACACTCCGGCGAGCAGCGCGTTGACCGCCTGCTGCACGGCGCCGCCGATATTGGTCGTGCCCACCTGGATGTGCCAGGTGAGGTTGGGCAATTTCAGCATCGCCATCATGCAGTTGACCGAGACGATCGAGATGCCGTCGACCTCCGCGTGGCCCGTCGCCGGCAGCTCTGGGTAGGTCGCCAGCCCGTCGATGTCGGACAGTTGCAGCCCGGAATCCGCCACCGCCTCCTTGACGGCGGTGAGCGCATGCGCGGCGAGCGGGATGTCGGCGAGGCGCGAGACCTTGGAAAAGCCCACGCCGCTGACGGCGATCTTGCAGCGATTGTCCCACATGTCGCGTTCCTCAGAGTGCCTGGATCGGCATTGAGCGTCCTTCGAGGCTTCGCTGCGCAAGGCACCTCAGGATGAGGAAATTTCTAAATGCCATCCACAAACCTTCCTCATCCTGAGGTGCCTTGCGGAGCAAGACCTCGAAGGACGCACGACATTTCTGCCGGCCGTTTAGCCTGTTCACTCGGCCGGCCCGAGACGGAACTGCGGCAGCGTGATGTCGTCGTTCAATTTCTCAAAGACCACCTCGACGCGCCGCCCGACCTTCGCCTCGGTGTATTCCGCCTCCAGGAGGTTGCCGGCAAGCAGCGCGCCGGGCGCGTCGTCGAGCTCGACGATGATGCTGGCATAGGGCACCGCCGAGGCGAAGCGCTTGTCGCCGGTGTGGTACATGATGGCGTAGGCGTAGATCGCGCCAGCGCCACGCACGGGCTCGAATTTGAGGTCCGTCGAGACGCATTGGGTGCAAGTCGCGTAGGGCGGGTGCTGGAAATGCCCGCAAGCCTGGCAGCGCTGGAGCTCCAGAACGCCGCGCTTCGCCGCCTCCCAGAACGGCTTGGTCCACTCGTTCGGGACCGGGATCGGCCGCGTCACCTTGCTCCAGTCGCTCATGCTGTCATCGCCTCCCGCGATCCTTCAGATGCGCCGGAACGGGCATCCGCGGCAGCAGCGCTTCGCCCGGCACGACCCGGTTCGACATCGGAAATTCCGGCCTGGGCGCGCTTTTGGCAAGCTCCTCAGCCACGATCTTGCGTATTTCGGGAAACCCGTCGGGCGCCGTAAGCCCGAACTGGAAGATCTGCCGGAACGAGTCGGGGTGATTCCAGATCGCCGCCAACACGCCGGAGCGCATATTCGCGTTGGGATGCCTGACGGCGCATTCGACCAGCCTGGCGACGTCATTGCCGTCGAGTGTCACGTCCACCGGTGTCTCCGGCCGCGTCGGACGCGCGGTCGCGACGCCGGTCAGCCGGATTTGCGGCAGCTGCGTGTAATAATCGGGCGTCATCACATCCGCGGCTGGCTCCGCTTTGGCCCGCGCCTCCAGATCGGTGTGCTCGCCCCGTCTTACCAGCATCGCACATCCTCTCCGGCGTCGGCTTGACCGCGTTGGCTCCGACGGGAGTATCCTCTCCCCGCTCGGGGAAAGCCCGGATACATTTGAAGGGAGAACGCCTTGGCGAAGCAAGCGGCGAACGCGCCAAGCACTTTGTCGACCGGACCGGGCGAAATGATGGGCAATGCCGGGCCGGGCATGCTCGCCGGCCTGCGGGTGATCGAGATCGCCGACGAGCGCGCCGAATATGCCGGGCTGCTGCTCGCCGGGCTCGGCGCCGAGGTGATCAAGATCGAACCCCCCGAAGGCAACGCGACCCGGCGGATCGGGCCGTTTCTCGAGGACCAGCCCGGTCTCGAACGCTCGCTGTTCTTCTGGAACTACAACCGCAACAAAAAATCGGTGGTGCTCGACCTGCGCGAGACGTCGGCGCAAGAGCACCTGCTCTCGCTGCTCGCCGGCGCCGACATCCTGCTCGATGCCAGCTGCGGCGCGCTCAACGAGGCGCTGGGCCTCGATCACGCGGCACTCAACGCGCGTTTCCCGGCGCTGGTGACGGCGCGGATGACGCCGTTCGGCGATGACGGGCCGTGGAAGGATTTGAAAAGCTCCGACCTCATCCACCTCGCCCTGGGCGGGATCATGATGAATTGCGGCTACGACCCCGACCCCAACCTCGAATACGACACGCCCCCGATCGCGCCGCAGATCTGGCACGCCTATCACATCGCCGGCGAGCAGCTGGCGACCGGGATCATCGCCGCGCTCATCCATCGCGAGCGCAGCGGCGAGGGGCAGGATGTCTCGGTGGCGATCCACGAGGCGGTGTCGAAGAACCCCGAGCAGGATCTGATGTACTGGGTCATGCGGCGGGTGCCGCTGTGGCGGCTGACCTGCCGTCATGCCTCCGAGGGGCCGAACCATTCGCCCAGCATCTGCCACACCAAGGACGGGCGCTGGTTCATTACCCACGGCATGGGCGCGCGCGATCTCAAGAACCTCGTGCCGCTCTTGAGCAAGTACAACGCGCAGGCCGATCTCCAGCCGCCGCCGCCGGATACCGACCTCAAGGCGCGACAGGTACCGGGCACCGCCGGAAGCGACGAGGCGCGCTCGCACATGCTCGATGTCGTGCAACGCTTTGTCCGCGCCTGGGCCTACAAGGACATGCCGTGGCTTGAGGCACAGAACGCCGGGCTGCTCTGGGCGCCGCTGCGCAAGCCGCACGAGAACGCGCTCGACGAGCACTGGATCGCCCGCCAGACCTTTGCCGAGATCGAGCATCCCGAGCTCGGCCGCTCGTTCTGCTATCCGACGTCGAAATGGCTCAGCAATCGGACGAGCTGGCAAGTCGGCCGCCGCGCGCCGCTGCTCGGCGAGGACACCGCTTCGGTGCTAGGTGAAGCTGCGCGACGCCCGAGCGTGCCGGCCAGTCCGCGCAAGGTCGAGCACCCGCGCCTCTCGGCGCTGCACAGTAAACCCTTTCCATTACAAGGAATTAAGATATTCGACTTCGCGTGGTTTCTCGCCTCGGCCGGCGGCACGCGGTTCCTCGCGGCGATGGGCGCTGAGAGCTACAAGGTCGAGTGGAAGGACAATCCCGACACGCGGCTGGCGGGGATGGCGCCGGTCGGCGGCCGCGCCGCGCGCGACGCGGCGACCGGGCCGCTGCCCGGGGTCAAGGACCCCGACATGGGCGGCAATTTTCTCAACAAGAATTCCGGCAAGCGCGGCATCTCGCTGAACATCCGTCACCCTAAGGGGCTCGCGATCGCCAAGGACATGATCCGCATCTGCGACGTCGTGGCCGAGGGATTCTCGCCCGGCGTGCTGCAGCGCCTCGGCCTCGGCTACGACGTGATGAAGTCGATCCGCCCCGACATCATCTACATCCAACAATCCGGCATGGGCGCGCACGGCACTTACGGCCGTATGCGCACGGTCGGGCCGGTGGCGGCGGCGTTTGGCGGGCAGGCCGAGATGTCGGGCCTGCCCGAGCCGGCGATGCCGGTGAGCTGGGGCTATTCCTTTCTCGACTGGATGGGGGCCTACGGCTACGCGCTGGCGCTGCTCGGCGCGATCTACCACCGTGAGCGGACCGGCGAAGGGCAATGGATCGACGCCTCGCAATGCGAGAGCGGCATCTTCCTCACCGGCGCCACGATCCTCGACTGGGCGGCCAACGAGCGCGTCTTCCGCCGCCACGGCAACCGCTCGCCCTATAAGCCCGCCGCGCCGCACGGCGCCTATCGCTGCGCGGGCAAGGACCGCTGGATCGCGATCGCCTGCTTCACCGACGCCGAATGGCAGGCGCTGGCGCGGGTCGCCGAGCGCGGTGACTGGCTCGACGACCGCCGCTTCGCGACGCTCGACAGCCGCTTGCAGCACCAGGATGCGCTCGATGCCGCGGTCGAATCCTGGACCCGCGCACAGGACCGCTTCGATTGCATGATGAAGCTGCAAAAGGCCGGGGTGCCGGCCGGGGTCTGCCAGAACGCCGAGGACCGCATCGACACCGACCCGCAGCTGCAGCACCTCAAATGGTTGACCGAGGTTACCGGCACCAAGGTCGGCACCTGGCCGGTCTATGAGCTGCCGATGAAACTCAGCAAGACCCCGGCCTATATCGGCGGCCCGATCAACCGTGGCGCGCCGTGCTACGGGGAAGACAACATGTACGTGCTGACAGAGCTGCTCGGTCGCACGCCGAGCGAAGTCGAGCGGCTCGCCGAGGAAGGCGTCATCTGATAGTCGACAACGCGTCAAGCCCGGCCATGACTTCTTACTGCCCGTAACCCGGCCCGCGCTTCGCGGTCGCCGGGATCGACGATCCCATCCGGAAATCCGATCCTTGGCGAGCCGCGACCGCGTCATCGCCCTCTCGGCCGCCTGATCGCGCCGACCGTGCTCCGCGGCGTGCAACATCGGCAACGCCGCTACGTTAGCAGGGCAGATCTGGAGCAGGGCAGATCTGGAGCAGGGCAAATCTGGCTCGCGAACTGCCGTCATTAACTTCATCGAGGCTGAAATGAGCGAAAGCGAAGGTCGCCGGCTGCGTCCAACGCGCCGTCAGGTAATGGAAACCGCCGCTGCGCTGGCAATTCTTGGCTATACAAGACCCAGCTTCGCCGCCGACGGGCCTCCAGCGATGGCCCCGCTGCCGCCGACGGACCCGGCGGTTGCCAACGTGCCGGTTCGCCTAACGGTCAACGGCGCGGTGCAAAATCTGACAGTGGATACGCGCACCACATTGCTGGACGCGCTGCGCGAGCACCTTGGCCTCACCGGCTCAAAAAAAGGATGCGACCATGGCCAATGCGGCGCCTGCACCGTGCTGATCTACGGTCGGCGCATCAATGCCTGTCTCAGCCTCACCGTCATGCATGACGGTGACAACGTCACCACAATCGAGGGGCTCGCCGATGGCGATAGGCTGCATCCGATCCAGGCTGCCTTCGTAGAGCATGACGGGTTCCAGTGCGGCTACTGCACCCCCGGGCAGATCTGCTCGGCCGCCGGTATGCTGAGCGAATACAAGGCGGGGTGGCCGAGCCTTGCGACCGAGGAGCTGGCCACCCATGCCGAGCTGACCGACGCGGAGATCCGCGAGCGGATGAGTGGCAATATCTGCCGTTGCTCGGCCTATCCCAACATTGTCGCGGCAATCCGCGATGCGGCGGGAGAAACGCTGTGAAGGCCTTCACTTATGAGCGGGCCGACAGCGCCGCCGCCGCCGCCCGTGCCGTCGCCGACACGCCCGGCGCCAAATTCATCGCCGGCGGCACCAACCTTTTGGACTTGATGAAGCTGGAAGTGGAGACGCCGACGCATCTGGTCGACGTCAACCGGCTGCCGCTCGCCTCAATCGAGGATACGCCGGATGGCGGCCTGCGGATCGGCGCTCTCGTGCGCAATAGCGATCTCGCGGCCGATCCGCGGGTGCGCCGAAATTACCCGCTGCTCAGCCGGGCACTGCTCGCCGGCGCGTCCGGGCAATTGCGCAACAAGGCCACGACCGCGGGCAATCTGCTGCAACGGACGCGTTGCTATTATTTTTACGACATCAGCAAGCCCTGCAACAAACGAGTGCCCGGGTCTGGCTGCTCGGCGATCGCCGGCTTCAACCGAATCCACGCCGTCGTGGGGGCGAGCGATGATTGCATCGCGACGCATCCCTCCGACATGGCGGTGGCGATGCAGGCGCTCGACGCCGAGGTCGAAACCGCGATGACCGACGGCTCGGCGCAGACCATCCGGATCGGCGAATTCTATCGCCTGCCGGGCAATACCCCGCAGATCGAGACTTCCCTCAACCCCGGGCAGATCATCACGGCGGTGACACTGCCGCCAGCCCCTAAAGGCATCCAGATTTATCGCAAGGTACGCGACCGTGCTTCGTATGCCTTTGCGCTGGTATCTGTTGCAGCGGTCGTGGAGACGGCCGGGGGCAAAATTCGCGCTGCCCGCCTCGCTTTCGGCGGGCTCGCGCCAAAGCCCTGGCGGGTAGCCGAAGCCGAGCATCCGCTTGAAGGCAGCGCACCGAGTGATGCCGCGTTCGCTAAGGCCGGCGAGGCCGTGGTCGCCGGCGGACGGGGATACGGCCACAACGATTTCAAATTGCCACTGGTCAAACGCACGCTGACGGCGGTGCTGACCGCCGCGACGCGCGCGGCCTGAGGAGCGACCATGATCGACATGAGCAATCCGATCGGGCCGACGCCGCTCGATCGACCCGGCGGTCTCCTCGGCCAGCCCCTCGACCGCTTGGACGGCCCGCTCAAGGTGACCGGCCGAGCGACCTATGCCTACGAATACCGTGGCGCCGGCCAGCCCGCTTACGGCTTCGTCGCCGTGTCCTCGATCGGCAAAGGCCGGATCACGGCGATCGACACCGCCGCAGCCGAGAAAGCGCCCGGGGTACTGCTGGTTCTGACGCACGCCAACGCGCCGCAACAGGACACGCGGTCGAGCGGGACCGCGCCGCAGCTCGCCGATGACCGTGTGTTGTTTCAAGGGCAGCCGGTTGCCCTTGTCGTGGCCGACACCTTTGAGCAGGCGCGCGCGGCGGCCTATCTGGTCAAGCCGTCCTATGCGGCGGAAGCCGGCTCGTACGATCTGGAGGCGAGCCGGACAAGCGCCGCGGTTCCCAGCCCGAGAAACGGGGACTCGCCCGATTCCCAAAAAGGGGATGTCGAGGCGGCATTCACCGCGGCGCCGGTTAAAATCGACGTCACCTACACGACGCCGCCGCAGGCGCATGCCATGATGGAGCCGCATGCGACGATCGCCCAGTGGGACGGCGACCACCTAACGCTTTACACCGCCAACCAGCTGCTGCCGCGCGGGATCGATACCGTCGCCGGCACATTGCTGATGCCGCCGGACAAGATCCGCCTGGTGAGCCGGTATATCGGCGGCGGGTTCGGCGCCAAGCTGCAGGTGCAAGCCGACGCCATCCTGGCGGCGATGGCGGCGCGCATGCTGAACCGGCCGGTCAAGCTGGCGCTGACCCGGCAGCAGGTGTTCGCCGTCACGACGCACCGCAGCGACACCATCCAGCGCCTTCGCCTTGCCGCCGATCACGACGGCACTTTGCAAGCGGTGGCGCACGAATCCTGGTCCGGCAACACGCCGGGGCAGGACGATTTCGAGGCCGCCGCGATGGCGACACGCAGCATCTACCGGACCCCTGCTCTCCTGACCGCGCATCGTCTCGCGACGCTTGATCTGCCGATCTCGGCGGCGATGCGGGCGCCGGGTGAAGCGGTTGGCCTGCTCGCGCTGGAATGCGCGATGGACGAGCTCGCCGTCGCGCTCGACATGGACCCGATCACACTGCGCATCAAGAACGAACCTGACGTCGACCCGCAGAGCGGCAAGCCGTTTTCGACCCGTACTCTCGTGCCGTGCATGCAAAAGGGCGCGGAGCTGTTCGGCTGGGACAAGCGCAACTCGCGCCCGGGAACTGCCCGTGATGGCGAATGGCTGGTCGGTATGGGCATGTCGGCTGCCATCCGCGGCAACCCGATGCAGCCGGCCAAGGCAAGCGCCTCGCTGGATCGCGACGGCATCCTGACGATCCGAACCTCGATGACCGATGTCGGTACCGGCAGCTATACGATCCTGGGCCAGATCGCGGCGGATCTATTGGGCTTGCCGATCGACAAGGTCCGGGTGGAGCTGGGTGACACCGATTTCCCGGCGGCGCCCGGCTCGGGCGGCTCGTTCGGCGCGAACTCGGCGGGGTCGGCCGTCTATGACGCCTGCATGAACCTGCGCGACGCCTTGATCAAAAAGACAGATCTGCAGCCGGATAAGGCCGTCTTCGCGAACGGGGCCATCGTCGCCGACGGCCAGACCGCGCGCCTCGATCGCCTCGTCGGCGACGGCCTGTCAGCCAATGGCGCGGCGACCCCGGGAAATTCCCGACAGGCCTTTATTCAGCAATCCTACGGCGCGCATTTCGCCAAGGTGGCGGTCAGCGAGGTGACCGGCGAGATCCGGTTGCGCCGCATGCTCGGCGTATTCACCGCCGGGCGCATTCTGAACGCCAAGACGGCGCGCAGCCAAGCCATTGGCGGCATGATTTTCGGGGTGGGTGCGGCGCTGATGGAAGCGATAATCGTCGACAAGCGAGACGGCGGTTTCGTCAACAACAACCTCGCCGAATACCATGTCGCCACCAATGCGGACATTCCGGCGATAGAGGCGGTATTCATCGCCGAGACCGATGATCGTTCGAGTGCGATGAAGAGCAAGGGTATCGGCGAACTCGGCATTTGCGGCGCTGGCGCAGCGGTCGCGAACGCCGTCTACAACGCGACCGGCATCCGCATCCGCGACTACCCGCTAACGCTGGACAAGGTATTGAAGGTCTGGGCTCAAGGTGAGGGAAGTCAGCGGAGTTCCGCTCATCAGCCGCTGCTGCCTGGGTGAGCTGTTCAATACTCGCGGGGCAACGGTGGTTTTGACAAAGCGAGCGGCCCTATCATCCCTACCGATCCCTGACGGACAGAACCGATTTGTCGGCCTCCGAGACCCGGACTACCTTGTAACTGCGGGCCTGAGGGTCCGAGTCCCCAACCTGGCCCGAGAGGGCAAACCCGACTGTCAGAGACCAGACCATAAGGTGATCGTCATACAAGAACGCCTCCAGGCGAACATTTCGCGGGGCGTCGGCGGCGAACAAATCGTTGATCTGTCGCTTGGCGACGGCAAGGGCCTCTTTCAGATCCATGGGCCGAGTATAACGAAACGTAGCCGGGAACTGTCGTTGGAGAAATCGACGGTCTTCTGGGTTTGCTCGCGCGCGAGGGCCGTCCGGAAAGGACGGCCCTCCTCGGTTTTGATCCGGTAACTCAGGCAGCCGGCGGGCGATGAAGCGCGCACAGTTTGTTGCCATCGGGATCGCGAAGATAAGCGAGATATAACTCGCCGGCGGCTCCTTGGCGCGCGCCAGGCGGATCCTCGATCGTCGCTCCGCCATTCGCGACACCGGCTTTGTGCCATGCGTCGGCCTGTTTGCGATCGCTCATCGAGAAGCCGATCGTGCCGCCGTTGGCATGGGAGGCCGGCTTGCCGTCGATCGGTTTGGACACCATGAAACGCCCGCCATTGTGCACGTAAATCAGCCGGCCTTTGGCATCCTCGACGCCGGGCTTGCCGCCCATCGCGACAAACACGGCATCGTAGAATTTCTTCGACCGCGCGATGTCGTTACTCCCGACCATAATATGGCTGAACATTTCGCTCTCTCCTCATCAGGATCACGTACGCCCGCCGCCTCCGCCCCACGAGCAGAACACGGTTTACAGGCTGGGGTCAGTATGACGGGGCGATGACCGGCGAAAGAGAAAAATCGGCCCCCATCACCCCTAGGCCGGCGGTTGTCCGGCCGCTGTAAGCGATGTGCACCTCCTCCCGTTCGAGGGCCCGGCCCATCTCCTCCGCCAGCTCGTCGAGAAGCTTTCCGTACGGTGTTGTCATCCCTGTCGCCGGCGACAGGCTCGCGATCAGAGTTATTATCGTCTAATTTTCATAGCGGAACATATATTCTCCTAATACCTTGTTATATCGTAATTTTTATGACATCTTCCAGAACATCGCGACACATTGAAAACCCCTGCTACGCGCCCTTTTCGCGAGCCTATAGAGAGCCTAAGATGGCGAGCGAAGAGGACAGCGAAGGGGTCGTACCGTGCGTCTCACCGATCTGAGCCTAAAGAGCCTAACGCCTCCGGAGCGCGGCCAGCGGACCTATACGGACGACGCTATCCCCGGATTTGGCGTCCGCATCAGCCAGGGCGGTACCCGCACCTTCGTTCTCGTCCACGGCGCGACCCGGCGGCGCGAGACGATTGGCCGGTACCCGACCCTGACCTTGCAAGAGGCGCGCGGCGAAGCGCGTCGCCGGCTTGCCCAATACACGCTTGGCAAGGTCGCGCCGATACCGCTCGCCGTCGAGGATGCAGTTGCCCAATTCATCGCGTCGGCCGAGAAGCGCAACAAGCCGCGCACCGTTCGTGACTACCGGCGGCTGCTCAAACGCCATTTTGCCCTCGGAAGAACGCATCTTGGCGATGTGACCGCGACCGAGATTCAGCGGCGCGTACAGCGTCTCTCCAGCACTCCCGTAGAGCAGAACCACGCTTTTGTCGTTGCACAAATCTTCTTTCGCTTTGCCGTGGCCCACGGTTGGCTCGACCGCAATCCCTGCGAAGGCATGACGCTACCGAACCGCACGACGCCCCGCGAACGGGTGCTCGCCGAGGAAGAAATTGCAGCGGTCTGGAAAGCGGCGGACGCGTTCGGCCACCCGTTCGGCACCATCGTCCAACTCTGCATCCTGACCGGACAACGCCGTTCCGAGATTGGCCGCCTGCGATGGGAATATTTCGATCCGAAGGCCCGCACCATCACGCTGCCAGCGGCCGAAACCAAGAACAGCCGACAGCACACCTTTCCGATCGGCGCGATGACGGCAACTATCATCAAGCCGCTCGATCGAAGCGCACCCTACCTGTTCCCGGCGCGCCGGGATTTCCGGATGGATTTGCCCGCGTCAGTCTACAACGCCTGGGCAAAGGACAAGCGCGCCTTCGATCAGCTCTGCCCTCTTCCCCATTGGACGCTGCACGATCTTCGTCGGACCTTCTCGACCAATCTTGCCGGGCTGAATACGGCGCCGCATGTCCTAGAAAAGCTGCTCAACCATTCCTCGGGAACGATCTCCGGCGTCGCCGCCATCTACAACCGCTTTCAGTATAGGGACGAGATGCGCCAGGCGATCACCGCCTGGGAAGGGAAACTCGCCACGCTCCTCAACTCCTGATAGCTTGGGGCGTCCATTGGATTCGTCATCCACTGGAGCGTCGCGATGCTCCTCCCACGAGGAGTACCGAGATGCGGTTAGTCAGCAAGAAGGAGCTTCGACAGCTCGTCCTCTACAGCCCCCAGCACATTCAGCGGCTCGAAGATGCCGGACGGTTCCCCAAGCGCGTGCGTTTGGGCATCGGGCCGCGTTGCCGGGTCGGATGGGTGGAGCAGGAGGTCGCGGATTGGCTCCAGGAGCGTATCCAACGGCGTGACACACCCACCGACGACTCCCCGACTGTAAAGTAGGGGAGCGGGGCGGTTCGAGGTGCACACTCGGCCGCCCCTTTTTCGTGCTCAAGGGGCAGGGAATATCGGGTCAAATGAGATACTCGGTGCCCCGATCATCGCAGAGCTGGCAAGAGGTCTGCTTCTGCGCCGTAAGCCGACTTTCGCCAAGGCAGAGTCACGACCCACAACGGCCGCTCGTTGCGGCTGACGCGGTCGGCCGGGTATGCCCCGCTGCGGACCTTCGCACCGCTGAAGGCGGCACCGGATGGAAGCGGGAGAGGCCCGTCGAGAAGGTCGGCAACGACGCGGGCGTGCGCTGGAAGCCAGCGCCTGAGTGGGTGGGTTCACGCCGGCGTCGCGGGGGCATAAGCCACTAAGATTAGCGGGCGGTATTATAAAAAATGGCAGTAAGACTCGTTATTACCGTACTCAGTAGTAAGGACCTCTTTATTATTAGAGAATTGGTATCTAACCGAAACCAGCTCGATCTGGCAGCCGCCCGTTGTTACGTTTAGGAAATATTGTATTTGATCGCGGTAGTGGTTAATTCCGTCATCTTCGTCGGAATAATCAATCAAGAAACGTACCGCATTGATAACCCGGATCGCGACGCAGATTCTTTTGCTATATTTGTCCTGACCGCTTGTTTTCTGAAAAACCTGACACTTCCAGGTTCCCCCGGATTTATCGAATATCCCTATCCGGTTAGCACAGGTAGCGGCTACATGAATTTCCGCCGCTTAAACGCCTGAATGTCCTCACGCGATAGGGAAAACCATTCACCCCGACTGTTTTTGACCGCAAAGCGCTTATGCCAATAGCTCTCAATGCCATAGGCGTCGTCGGTTCTGATCGCATGAACCAATTCCAAGTCCTCTGGAAGCTGCAACGATATTTGATCCGTGCGGCGTTCTACGAGAACCGCCTTGCCGATCTTGTAGCGTCTCTCTCGTCCGAGCTTTAGGAGAGCCATATAAACGAAGCCCTCCTTCGTGGCGGAAGGATCATCAACTAACGGCTTGTCCTCTTGCGGAGCCGGTCGGCTTGCAACGACCGGCGCGCACAAGGCCACGATATCCTCGTGACCGGGAGTCCGCTCACAGTAGGCGAGGATTTTTGCCGCGAGTTGGGGCTTTTTGCCTAAGCGCGCAAATGTGCCGGGCACAGGAAAGTCGGCGGCGTCGCGACCCCTCATACGAATTTCAGCGTCTACGGGAAAATGACCGAGTTCGCGGGTCAGTCCGATGAACTTCTCAATCAGGTAGTCATCGCCGTATGCAGTCTGGAACCTGTTCGGCTCAAAACCGGCCTCTTTAAGCGCGTCACCCCATCGTGCCCAAATTTTACCGATCCAATCGTGACGCTTGATCCCTGTTTCCTGCGCGAAGCGCCCTTGCCCGAGAGGCACGCCGCCATTTGCCAGTGTGGTGCGCCGGATTTCGTCCAGGATTTGTTGCTTCTCCATGCCGAAACCGTCTCGCAATAGGACGCGCCGGACTTCAATCTTATCTCGCTTCGGTTGATGACGGGAGATTTCGCATCGAATGAGTCTCCACAAATACAGTCTACAATACTCGGAGTCATAGATGGTTAATGTAGAGTCATACGGGAATCCGTAGAGTCTAAATCTTGACAAAATCGTCGATTTCCTATATAAACGGCTCTATCGGAAACAACATTAGAGTCCCCGTTGAGCGGTTTTCTTCAATTTTGCACGAGGTATTCGGACGAAGACTCCTGCATCAAAGCCCTCGCCGACTTCCGTTGGCCGCAGGGTTTCATCTGCGATAAGTGCCAGCACGACAAGTCCTACCAACTCAACAGCCGCCCTCGGATTTTCGAGTGCGCGAATTGCGGACACCAGCATTCGGTCACAGCGGGAACGATTTTTCATAAGACGCGCACACCGCTCCGCAAATGGTTCCTGGCGAGCTACCTGATCGGCCACGACAAGCGCGGCGTCTCCGCCCTGATGATCTCGACTGAGTTTGCTATCCGGTATGAGACGGCGTGGCTGATGTGCCACAAAATCCGCCACGCCCTGACAGAACGCGACGAGTTCCGGCTGGCCGACTTTATCGAAGTCGATGAGACCTTCTATGGCGGGCGTCGGCAGAAGGGTAATCGCGGTCGCCATCATGGCGGCTCGAAAGCCTTGATCGTCATGGCGGTCGAAAAGACGCTCGCCCCGAAAGGCAAGAAGGGCATCAAGGGCCAAGCCTATAACGCCGGATCGGCCAGGATCGCCGTCATCGACGCGGCGACCGCCGAAGTCCTTGGCGGTTTCATCCGGCGCAATGTCCGCGAGAAGGCGTGGATTATCTCGGATGGCTGGCGTGGCTACACCGGGCTTGATGAGTTCCGCCACATCCCGACCGTCCAGGGATCAGGCGCGATGGCGGGGGAGAACATGCCGATCATCCATATCCTGTTCTCGAACATCAAAGGATGGTTGAACGGGACATTCCACGGCGTCAGCACGAAGCATCTGCCTCGGTATCTTCGGGAGTGGAATTATCGGTTCAACCGGCGCGGGATGCGGGGTGAGTTGGATGCCTTTGTCTTGAAACGGGCGGTATCGCGGAGCACGATCACGTATGCTGAGTTGATCGGCGGCTCACGACCCGAAGGGGCGGACTGATGCAAAGTGGCGGTTCGAGCGTTTGGCGAATCGAAGTGATCGGCCCGTTTCAGCTTCCCAACGGGGGCGAGCGGTGGAAGGTGCTGGTCTTTAACGATCAAGGGACGCTCGTGGATAGCTACGATGCGTATTCCGAACAAGCTGCGCTTGATCTGAAAGACGAATTGGCTAAGCGATTAGCTGGCCCCTAACGCAGCCTTGAACTCTGCGAGGCGGCGAGCAAGCTCATCCGCTGGTGCCTGCGTATCGACATAGAAAGTGCGGCGCGTGACGCCGAGCCGAAGTAGGTCATCCTCTGTAAATATGGCGTAGTCTCTATCAAGATCGGTCTCGGAAATCTGCATTCTCAAATCCTCCACCGCTATTTACGCTGCGGAGGTTTTAGCTTGGTCGTTTAGCGGATTACCTGTGCTAACCGGATAGGGATATTATCGAAAATCATCGCGCGAGAAGTGGAGGGGTTTCCATTAGAGCCAAGCTGCCAATCTTCGACTGTATCAAATATAATATTTTTATCGGTGATAATAAATGCCGAAGAATTCCGTATCAGATAGCCTTGCGGTTTCAATTGAATATTTATATCGAGGCGTTGGTCGGCAGACGCGGGAGCGAGCGACCACAACCAGGACACGCAGGCGAGGAACGCGACGACCGGCAGGTGGCGTCGCCGGGAGCGGAGATGATAGAGTTTCATGTTCCCGCTACTTGCGAAATTGGTCGGACGATGACAACTGCGACAGGTTCACGCCGGCGCCGAGATCGAGGCCGTCAATGGTTAGAAACCCAACAGCTGGAGTCTTTCGTCCATGCTGAAGTATCGTAGTCAATAATATTACCATGGTGGATTTCTGTCATTTTGGTGGATAAGAGCTGAATTTTACAGTCACCGCTCGTCGTCAGGTCAATGGAATATTGAAACTGTAAACGGTACGGAGGTGGTAGATCGTCGCTCGACGGTTTGGTTTCTTTGACATAATCAATCAAAAAACCGCCAGAACTAGCTACCCGGATCGCAGAGCAAATCCTAACGGGAACAGTCGTCGTGACATCATAGGTTCGGCACTTCCAGGTGCCTCCGGATTTATCAAAAAATAGCGCGCCAGAAAAAGTTCCTTTATCTGGCCCTGTCCTCTGATAAGCTGCCCATGGGGTGAATACAATGTTTTCATCGGTCAATATTAGCGAGGATAGAGTTAGCTGACCTCTATCTTTTTGGGCCCAATATTGACCATTTATATTACTACCCATCGGTTGTATGCTAATTGTTATTTCGATATCTTGATTGGCAGACGCGGGAACGAGCGACCACAACCAGGACACGCAGGCGAGGAACGCGACGACCGGCAGGTGGCGTCGCCGGGAAGGATAAGGGAGTTGCTTCATTGCATCCTCTACTCGCAATACCGAGTGTTACCGACGGTAACGCAGCGGCCCGCCGGGGGTAGAGTTGGAGCCGGCTGGGGCGCCGCAACCGTAGGCCGCGGTGGCGGCTTGATCGCCGGACAGACCCGGTCAGTGTGTTCTTTCACGGCGGTAATGGCCTCCATGCTCACGGCGTGGATATCTAAACGTTTCCCGGTCCGCTGGTTGAACTGCTGAACCGCCGCCTGAACGCCGGGGCCCCACATCCCGTCGACCGCGCCGGTGTAGCAACCGACGCGCTGCAACTCCTGTTGCAGGTTGCGCGCGATCTCCTGCGCGTCGGCGGGCGGGACCGGTGACGTCGTTGCCGCAGGCGGGCTGGTCGGCTGGGACGGAGCCAGCGCGGCGGTTTTCGGCGCCGCCTTTAGGGCATCGAGGCGCCGTTGCGCGATCGACGCAAACGGACTGTTGGGGTAACGCTTAAGGAAATCGGCGAAATCGTCGGGATCGCTGCTGGTCTTGATCGATTCCCAGAAGACGACCTGTTCGTTGGCCCCCGCCGCATCCGCAGGTGCTGTGACGGTCACGTTAACCGGGGCGGTAAAATAGAAATTGCCCTGGAGCGAGGATTCCATCCACGGCACCTGCTTGCCGCCAGTGCGCTCCTGGACACCGCGGATCGTACGCTTGAAGACCTCCTCGAGCGGCAGGCCCGGTACCGCCAGTTGCTCCACCAGCGTTCCGGTGAAGATGCCGTTGCCGCCCGGATCGCCGTCCCTCGCGGTCTGGCCTGGCGCCGCCGCGTAGCCGACGAAGGTGCCGCGCGGCGCCTGCATTGACACCAGGCCACGCGCCAACGAACGCCCCTTGGGCAGCGGGTTGTCGCGGCAGGCGTCGAGGATGATGATATTGACACTATTGCGCGCCTCATCCATCGCACGCAGCACCTTGCCGGCATCGACCGCCTCGGCTTCGAGATCGCTTTCGTTCGAGAGATCGGCATCGACCGGGATCAGGAAATTCTTGCCGTTGGCCTGGATGCCGTGACCTGCGTAATAGAATAGCCCAACCGTGTCGGGTGACGCGGATATCTTGGCGGCAAACGCATCGATCAGCTGGTAAAGGTCGCGGCGCTTGACGTTGGTCTTGACCGTGGTGTCAAAGCCGCTGTCGCGCAAAGCCTGCCCCATGTCGCGCGCATCATTCGCCGCGTTTTGCAACTGCGGGTGGACGACCTGATAGGTGTCGTTGCCGATGACGAGTGCGACCCGCCGCTCGGCCGGGGCGTCCACGTCGCGCGAGGCACCGCCCACTCGGCCCTCAGGAGCGCCCCGTGACGGTGGCTTATAGGCACCAGCCAGCGGCTCGCTCTGTGCCAGCAGCACAGTCTGCGCGCTCGCCGGAGCGACGACAAACACTACAGCCATAATTCCCAGCGCGGCGGCGAGAATGCGAGACATGGCCACAACCCCTCCCGTCGCGCCCATTTAATTCGCGCGGATGTCCGTTGACAAGATCAGCATACGCGCGAAGTGCCCACATGGTTGCCACCGACAGGGCGGCTGTAGCGGTGATCCGCCGCGGCTAGCCGATGGCCGCTTGCGGCGCAACCTCGCCGTTGGCGTGCCTATCGGCGAAGGACCGGATTCCGCTCCTCTGTGACCTCCGGCGATGACGGTTTCTCACGCCAGAGCGGACCTGACGCAGCCGATACCGTCCGTTTGATCTGACCCGCCAGAATATGGATACAGATATGGACACTGTATCCATAACCACCGGCAACAGATCCGGCGGAAATACCGCCTCACCATTGACCATTCCGCCACACAGTCCGTCGGTCTCACGACACGACCCAAATGCTTTTTGTCTTCCGCCTTCACTTCGTGTCCTATCGTCCACTTCGTTGCGGCGCTCAGACAACCACCGGCGCGGGACGAGCGCTTGAGTTATCACTACAAGCGCTGCCCTCTCGGGGAAAACGCATTTGGGTCGTGTCGCTGCGCGCCAACGACGGACTGGTGGCGGCACGGTTCGCAATCCATGCGATACAATCCACCAGGACAGTTCCTTCGTTTAAAGGTCGGCCGCCGCTTCCGTCCGGGAGTTGCGAGAGCACGACGACCTACGGCCGGCGGCCGACCTATGCACGAACTTGGACAAGATCTGACAACCGGGCGAACCGTTCACCTTTCCACCGATGCCTTTCGGCGGCACCTCTACCTGATCGGCAAATCCGGCGTCGGAAAGACGAACCTCATCCACAACCTGATGGTTGCGGATTTCGGCCGTGCCGCGGGTTTTTGCCTGATCGATCCACATGGCGACGAGGCCGAACGGATCGCCGACAGCACCCCGGAGGAACGCTTCAACGATGTCATCTACCTCGATCCCGCCGACCTGTCGCACTCGATCGCCTACAATCCGCTGGAGAGCGTGGAAGCGGATCAGCGCCCGCTCGCGGCCGAGCATGTCCTCTCGGCCTTCGCCCATGTCTGGGGCCTCTCCGATCTGCCAGAGGTCCGCGTCGTGCGCGACCCGAATGACGACATGATCCTGGCGTCCGCTATCGCGGCAGACGCCGACTATCTTGTGACCCGCGACAGGGATTTGCTCACGCTCATCCGACATGAAGGTATCGCGGTCATCTCGCCCGAGGCGTTTATTGCGCTCTTACGGGCCTGAGGCGTTGCCAACCACAGATGGCGGGGTGAGCCTATAGCGAGCCTAGAGCGAGTTTTTCATCGAGCAGTTAAGGCAGAAAAGTCAATTAAATCAAGTGGCTGGGGGACTAGGATTCGAACCTAGACTGGCGGAGTCAGAGTCCGCTGTCCTACCATTAGACGATCCCCCACCAGCAGCGGGGCCGCGCGCCTGAGACAGGCGGCGGGCGCGGCTGCCCTGATATCACAGCCGGCCTGCGTTTGGTAGCCGGGTTCGGCCGCCGGGTTTGACGCCCTGCTGGGGTGCGGCGGGCTTGGCCTTTGGCTGGGCGGCGTTGTGCGTTAGATTACACCATGATGAACAGGGCGGCAGGCGATAGCGGCAAGAGCCGCGCGAGGCCGCGCGCGGCCGAACCGGCGACAGCTTCCACCCCCGACCTGGTGGCGGGCGCGGCGGAGGATGCCGGCGCGCGCGGCCCTCCATCCAATATCGTGGCGGCCAATTTCGCGCCGGCCAATTTCGCGGCAGCCAATTTCGCAGCGCTCGATCTGGGCACCAACAATTGCCGGCTGCTGGTCGCGCGGCCGGCGCCAGGGGGATCGAACGCCGGGTTTCGCGTCGTCGATGCGTTTTCGCGGATCGTCCGGCTCGGCGAAGGGCTCGAAGCGACCGGCGCGCTCAGCGAGGCGGCGATGACGCGCACGCTGGAGGCGCTCAAGATCTGCGCCGGCAAGATCGCCCAGCGCCAGGTCGCCGCGGCGCGCTCGGTGGCGACCGAGGCGTGCCGGCGGGCGGTCAATTGCGGCGATTTCCTGGGGCGCGTGCGCGACGAGGTCGGGCTCGAGCTGGAGATCATCTCGACCGCCGAAGAGGCGCGCCTCGTGGTATCGGGCTGCGCGCCGCTACTGCATCCGCGCCTGCCCTACGCGATCGTCTTCGATATCGGCGGCGGCTCGACCGAGATCGTCTGGCTGCGTCATGGGCGGCCGCATGGCGCGGCCAAGGGGCCCAGGGACGCGGCCCCGCTGGAAATTCCGCGGCCGGAGATCTACGGCTCGATCTCGCTGCCGTTTGGCGTCGTCACCTTCACCGAGCGGTTCGGCGGGATCGAGGTCACGCCGGCGATCTACCGCGCGATGGTCGAGGAGGCCGAGGCGGCGCTCGCGCCGTTCGAGCGCCAGCACCGCATTCGCCATCACATCGCGACGCGGCGCGTACAGATGATCGGCAGCTCGGGCACGGTGACGACGCTTGCCGGCATCCACCTCGCGCTGCCGCGCTATATCCGCGCGCTGGTCGACGGCAGCACGCTGACCTTCGGGCAGATCGACAAGGTGTCGCGGCACCTGGCGGGGCTCGACCTTGCTGGCCGCGCGGCCAGCCCCTGCGTCGGCCGCGAGCGCGCCGACCTCGTGCTGTCGGGCTGCGCGATCCTCGACGCGATCTGCGCGACCTGGCCGGTCGGCCAGCTGCGCGTCGCCGATCGCGGCGTGCGCGAGGGCATCCTGTTCGATCTGATGAACGGCGGCAGTTCCAATCATTAGGCTCCGCGATCGCGGAACGCGGCACCGGATGTGCCGCCGCACTTGATG
>Ga0182024_10004652_pt1 | contig 31355 bp, 29 predicted proteins | sample P32metaG_FD_120480 | JGI IMG/M metagenome (GOLD analysis project Ga0182024, IMG submission 120480) | Permafrost microbial communities from Stordalen Mire, Sweden - P3-2 metaG (Illumina Assembly) | ecosystem: Environmental > Terrestrial > Soil > Wetlands > Permafrost | place: Sweden: Stordalen... | reverse complement strand
CACCTTGCCTCCGTTTTGTTCAACGATGGACCGCACCACGGTGAGCCCCAGTCCCGACATGATGGACTTGGTTGACACTCGCGGTTGAAAAATGCGTGGCAACAGTTCGGGTGAAATTCCAGGCCCGTCGTCGCTCACCACGATTTCGTTATCGCGCGCCTGAATGTGAATGTTCTTGGCGCCGGCCTGCGCGGAGTTCAAAAACAGATTCACCAACACCCGCTCCCACCCCGCCGCATCGCCCTCCAGGCTAAATTCCGCGTCGATCTCGTGGGTGAATTCGATCTTCGGCCGGTTCGCGTACTCCAGGTAGTTGCGGCAAAATTGAGCGGCGTTCTCGATGACCGGCGCCAGATCGGTAGGCGACCGGCTGTTTTCAACAATGCTGCTCACGATGCGGTGACCGCAGTTCGCGCTGTGGTGCAGCGTCTCCGATAGCCGCCCCCACTTCGGATCGCTGGCCAGCAATTCCGCGCTCTCCGCAATCGTCTGAAAAACGTTATTCAGATCGTGAACCAGTCCTTCCAACCTAAGATCGGCGACAGCCATAAATTAATCTATGATGCGATGTAGTGTATCGAAAAATTCTGGAAAAGACACGGAGGCAGCTTCGGCGCCTTCGATCGTCGAAGGTCCGTCGGCCGCCAGAGCAGCCACTGAAAATGCCATGGCGATGCGGTGGTCGCCGAATGAATCCAGCTCCGCGGCGTGGAAGCGCTGCCGCCCCGGCACTTGAAACCCGTCTTCGTGGACTTCCATCTTAAGGCCCATGCGACGGAAATTTTCCGCGATGGTGGCGATGCGATCCGTCTCCTTCACTCGCAGTTCGGAGGCGTCGCGCACCGTCAAGCCTTCTTCGCTTGCCGCCCCCAGTACCGCCAACACCGGGATCTCATCAATCAGCGACGCCGTCTGACCCTTTTCGAGAACACCGCCGCGAACGCGAGCACTGCGGATCAAAACATCACCAATCAGCTCGCCCCCTGCTTGCTTCACGTCCAGAACTTTGATGGGAGCCCCCATGCCGGACAAGAAATCAAGGATTGCTGCGCGAGTCGGATTCAGCCCTACGCCGTGAATCGTCAGCGCCGCTTGCGGAACCAGCAAAGCGGCCACTAGAAAAAAAGCCGCCGAGGACAAGTCGCCCGGCACGTGCAGCTCACGTGCGTGCAGGTGCGGCCGTCCGGTAACGGTGATAGACCGCTTCTGGACATCCACCTCCGCTCCAAACTCCCGCAACGCCAGTTCCGTATGATCGCGCGTGCGCACCGGCTCGTGAACGGTAGTGCGGCCGTCGGCATATAATCCGGCCAGCAAAACACAGCTCTTCACCTGCGCGCTGGCTACCGGCAACGAATATTCGATGGCGTGAAGACTAGTTCCATGGATCGTCAGCGGCGGGAACCGGTTCTCCCGCGCCTCGATCTGAGCGCCCATTTGCGCCAACGGTTGCATGATGCGCTGCATCGGCCGCCGCGAGAGCGACTCGTCCCCGCCGATCCGGCTCACAAAACGCTGCGCTGCCAAAATGCCGGACAGCATCCGAATGCTCGACCCCGAATTCCCGGCGTCCAGCATGTCCGCCGGCTCCGTCAACCCATCCAGTCCCCGGCCGTGAATGCACCAGACGCCGTCATGTTTCTCGATCTCGATCCCCAGCCCGCGCAAGCAGGCCAAGGTGGATTGACAATCCGCGCCACTCGAATAATTCGTGATCTTGCTCGGGCCTTCCGCGATCGCCGCTAGCATCGCATACCGATGCGAGATGGACTTATCGCCAGGTAGTTGGATGGCGCCGCTGATCGCGCTTGCCGGATGTATTTGCTCGCGCATGGACAGAGCTAGTGTAACTGAATTGAGGATTTGACCACGCGTCCCCGTCCGGAACAGGCGGCTAATCTGGGAACGCAGCGCGGATCGCGTTCACCGCCGCGCCAATCACCGCGATCTCATCGCTGGCGGGGACAATCTCGAAAGCATAGCTCTGCAAAGGGCTCATCTTCACCATGTCGTGCAGATATTGCTCCAGCAGGCTCAAATCGACATGTTTGGCATGAACGCCCGTAATGAAAAATTTCCCCGGCCCTCCCATATGGATCACATTCGCCGTAGCGGCAGCCAACGCCTGGTGCCACAACTTCACAAATTCAACGCACCGTGGGTCGTTCCGCCGAGCGTTCTCGAAAATTTCAACCGGCTCCATGTCCATAAAACGAAGTCGCATCGCCCGATGGCCCATGAACCCTTCCAGATGGCCCCGGCCGCCACAGGCGCAATATTTCTCGCCGGGATCCAGCGAGACCACCATGTGGCCCCCCTCCCAGACGCCGTCGCGCCAAGGAAAAATTCCAAAGCCGATTCCATCGCCCAGCATCCAGACCCGGATCAGCCGGTCCAGGTGCCCGCGCGAGGCCGCCATTCCCGCCGCCATGACATCGGCGTCGTTATGAACGCATACCGGTGCGGCGATCCCGGCCTGCTCGACCGCCGCGGACATTAATTCCTGAAAGCGAGCGCCCTTCAATTGTTTGAGATTGGGAGACTCCTCGACCAACCCATTGCGGATGATGCCCGGCAATCCCACGCCCACCGCATCGATTTTTTCGCCGTCGGCAATCGCCGCAATCTCTTGCGCCAATCGCTGCGCGATCCCTTCCGGAGGCAGACTGAGCAGCCACTCGCTCCCAGCCTGTTCATCCAACCTGCGCAGCGGCCCAACGAGTTGATGACCCTCCACCAGACCCGCAGCACCGTGCTCCGCTGTCGTGATTCCGATGCCGCGGCGCATCTCACGACCTCAGTTTATTCAGGCCGTTGAACGCGGCGGCTTTGTAGCATTCCGCCAAGGTAGGGTAATTGAATACTGTGTCGACGAAGTATTCCACCGTTCCACCCAGCACCATCACGGCTTGGCCAATGTGCAGAAGTTCGCACGCTCCCTCTCCTATAATGTGGACGCCCAACAGTTGTTTTGTTTCGCGGTGAAAAATGATCTTCAGGCGGCCGGTAGTGTCGCCGCGGATCTGACCGCGGGCAATCTCGCGATAATATGCCAGGCCGACCTCATAAGGAACATCCTCGTCGGTGAGCTGCTCCTCCGTCTTCCCAATGAAGGAAATTTCCGGGATCGTGTAAATCCCGTACGGATAATTTGCCGGATTGGAGCTCGCCTCTTTGCCGAAAGCATGCGCGGCGGCCAAGCGGCCCTGTTCCATCGAAACCGACGCCAGGCTCGGAAATCCGATCACGTCGCCCACAGCGAAAATATGAGGCTGCGCCGTTCGATACGCTTCATCCACCCGAATGCGCCCGCGAGCATCCGCTTCAATGCCGGCAGCCTGAAGGTTGAGATCGTCCACGTTGCCATTCCTGCCCACCGCGAACAGCAAAGTATCGCCCGACAGTTTTTTCTTGCTTTCCAAATTCGCGATCACCGTGCCGTCCGGCGTCTCTTCCACGCTTTCCACTTCTTCGTTCATCCGCAGCGTCACACGGCGATCCCGCAGGTGATACGAAAGCGCCTCCACCATTTCCGCATCGGCGAATTCGAGCAGCCGCGGCCGCTTTTCCACTAGAATGACGCGCACGCCCAGCGTCGCGAACATGCACGTGTATTCCACCCCGATCACGCCCCCGCCCACTACGATCAGGGTCTTCGGCAATTCCGGCATGGCCAGGATTTGATCGCTGTCCAGGATGGTCCGCCCATTGAATTGCACCTTGGAGGATTGCGCCGGTTTGGTACCGGTCGCAATGACGAACGCTTCCGCGCCACAACTCTGCTCGCCGTGACCGTTCTGAACCCGAATCGTACGCGGATCGATAAACTGCGCAATCCCGGTGATCAAGTCCACGTTGTTCCGCGCCAATTGCGACTGGATGACGTCGATCTCCGTCTTGATCACGTGCTGGACGCGAAATGCCAGGTCCGCCATCGTGATCTTTTCTTTGACGCGGTAGTTCACGCCGTAAATGCTTTGATACTGATAGCCCGAAAGGTGCAGCACGGCCTCCCGAAGCGTCTTACTGGGAATCGTCCCAGTATTCGTGCACACGCCGCCCACCACATCCCGCCGCTCGATAACCGCGACGCGCTTGCCCATCTTCGAGCCCTGAATCGCGGAGCGCTGCCCGGCCGGACCCGAACCGATCACGATCAGATCATAATTCTGCACTGCGACCAATCTAACGCATGTCGGGGTTCCGATGTTTTACAGTTCGAAAACGAGCCGTCGGCGAGTCGTTGCATTGTGTACAATTAGCACCAACTGAGTTCTAGTACTACACAGGCCTCCCAAGACTTTTTGTGTCGAAACGTAGTACTGGAAGCAAGTTTTACCCATAGGCCTGCGACAGGTCGCAAGAGAATCCCTTTATTATTCAATCACTTACATTTTTGGGTTGGGACATGCTATTCTAAGCCGAAGAGGAGATCGTCGTATGATACTTCGCAATATAGCTGTCTTTGCCGGTGCGTTGGCCGTGCTGTCCCTCGGAACTGTCGGGTGTGCGACAAAAAAGCATGTCCGCGAAGCCATCGCGCCAGTACAAAATCAAGCCAATCAAACCCAGAGTCAGGTTACTACGCTGCAAGGTACTGTTCAAAAGCAGTACGACGAAACCAAGCAGTCTATTGGTGATCTGGACAGGCAAGTAGCAACTGCGGATGAGAAAGCTGCCGATGCTGGTCGAAAGGCCGCTGAAGCTGCCGATGCTGCCGCACGGGCGAACACCGCCGCCACGGAAGCTGCCCAGCACGCCGATGCAGCCAATACTTTGGCTCAGCAGGCGCAGCAGGGTGTAGCGCGATTAGACACTTCCCTTTCTAACCTCGACAATTACAAGCTCGCAACCACGGAACAGGTCTATTTCGGCCTAAATCGAAGCGTGCTGACGAAAGACGAGCAGGCCAAGCTCGATGATGCGATTCAGAAAGTCAATGGCATGAAGAACTACATCATCGAAGTGGAAGGCTTTGCGGATCGGACGGGCGACCAGGCCTACAATCGCGAACTCAGCCGCAAGCGCGCCGATGCCGTGGTGCATTATCTCGCTGTGGAACACAACATTCCGCTACGAGCCATCCGGATGCTCGGTGTGGGCGCGGATTTCCCGGAGGCCGACAACAAAACTCGCGCCGCCCGGAAAGAAAACCGGCGAGTGGACGTAAAAATCTACATGCTGGATTTGAACGGTCAAGCGACCGCCCAGAACACCATTCCTAGTCAGCCGTAAGATCCATCCTTCAGTGGATTGATTCCCAACGCGGCGAACTGGTTCTTCCGGACCGGTACGCCGCGTTTTTTGTTATATGGCTTAACGAAGCCCCGCCACTAAGTCCCGGGCCAATACTTCCGCGCGTGCCGCCAAGCTTTTCGCAGCCGTCAGATCCGACCTACGTAATTCCTGGGCTTGCCTGATGAAGTTCCGCACCTGGTCGAGCACGGCCTGCTGATCGCTCGGAAGCTGGCGGCCTCCGATAGAATTGAGGCTGGCTTGAGCTCGCGCCAGACTCTGATCGATAGCCGCGTTCAGTTGGCGCTGTTGCGAGGCCGGCAAAACATCCCCGAGCTTTGGCTGAGGCGTGGCTGAATCCGCCTGTGCCGCGGGACTTGGTTGCGGCATGGGCCTGGCTGCGCGCCGCGCGGGTGTTCCTTCCGTTGCTTTAGACGGCGCAGGCTGCGTTGTGGCAGGCTGCGTTTGCACCGGTGGCGTTGGAACCGGCGGCACTGGAGCCGCTACCTGGGCCTTGTGGCAGGAGGACTCTAGCGCTGCCAATCCGCCGGCCACCAAAACGGCCCGCAATTTGGGAAGAAAAAAAAAGACGATCCAAAAATCACGAACTGGTCGTCGCAGACGTGAGTATCTCACCCTGATGCTCCGCCATCCTCGGAAAACGCAGCCGAAAGGTTGTGCCTTTCCCCAGCTCGCTAACGAAATCGATTGTACCACCGTGCAGCTGAACCACCCGAAACGTCGTCGCTAAGCCGATCCCCGAGCCCTGTTCCTTGGTCGTGAAATACAAATTGAAAATGCGGTCCCGAATCTCGGGCGGGATGCCTTGGCCCGCGTCGCTGATGCTGAGCTGGCACTCTGCGGTGTCTGAATCCGTACGGGCTCGCAGAGTTCCGCCTTCCTGCATCGCTTCTAATCCGTTATTGACGATGTTCAAGATGGCCTGCTTGAGCAGGCCCGGATCTCCGTTGATAAACAGCCCCCGCCGCAGGGTCGTTTCTAATCGAACATTCTTGGCTTCCGCCTCGTGCGATATCAAAGCGAATACTTGCTCCACCAGTTGGCTCAGGTCGATGGGCCTGTTTTCGAGATGGACCGGTTTGTTGAAGCTGAGAAAGGTTTTGACCACCGTGTCCAGCCGTTTGATCTCCCGCGCGATGACGTCGATTTCGGGCTGCTGTTCGTCCAGTTTGCTTCTGAGCACCTCCAGGTGCAGCGCCATGGCGTTGAGCGGATTCTTGATTTCGTGAGCCACGCCGCTGGTAAGACGGCTGATCGCAGCCAGGCGCGACGACAGATCCAGCTGGTGCTCCAGTTGCCTGCGGCTCTCGCTGTCGCGGAGCATAATCAGTGTTCCGATCTCTTCGCCGGCCGCGCTCTTTTGCAATAACTGAACACTCACCAGCAGCTTGCTGGGAGCGTACCCGTCGCGCGCAATTGTGACTGGTTTATCCTGAACGGATTTCTTGAGCTGGATTCCCTCCCGAATCGTCTGGCCCAGCACCGTATCGGGAGAGAAAAGTTCGCTGAGCCCGTGGCCCATGATTTCATCGCGCGGCTTGCCCAGGATGCGCTCGGCAGACTCGCTGGCTACGATGAGGCGGCCGGTGTTGTCGAACAATAGTACGCCCTCTTCCAGGCGCTGTAGCAGATGCTCGATATTGCTGCGCAAATCGACACTATCTTGCCGTGCACCGCGGTATTGCTCGCTCAACTGACTTAGTTTCGATTGGACATCGGCGAATTCCCGCGACTCGCGGCGCCGGCGCTGCGCGGCTTGATCGAACTGACCTGTGCGGATCAGATCGATGCTGCGGCCTACGCGCTCTAAAGGATCCAGGACCAACGTCGGCAATACCGAACCCAGGAAGATGGCGATAAAGAGCGATGCCGCGAACGCCAGCGCCAGGTTGCGAAGCGCCGGTTCCACCGCATGCTTCAACAACACGGACCGCACGATGACCGTGACCTTGAAAAGGACCTGCTTGTTGCTTTCCACCCCCAGCGGCCGGGTCGTAATGTAGTCCTCGCGGCGCGTCATTAAATCCCATAAATTACTCAGCCAAAAATTGCGCTGGAGGTCCTCGAAATCGTCGGCACGCGGTACTGGCTTATCCACCAATGCGGGATTGGAGGCGGCCAGAACCTGGCCGTGCTCGTCGGTCACCACGATCGCCAGAACCAATTCGGTGCTCGCCAAGGCCCGAGTGAGCATGCTCGTAATGGTGGGGTCTGTGCGGACGATGTCAGTCCAGGCTTGTTTATAGCCGTTCACTGACACGGGCCGGACGCCGCGGGCCGTCATTTCGACGTTCAAATGATCAACCAGCGAGTTTTTCACCTGGTCGGCAATCAGAGCTGCCCGCCCCCAAGCGTCGGCGAAAGCGCCTTGTGTAAAGTCGTACAGGTAAAGCACCGACATCGCGACAACCACGAACGTGACCAGTGCCACGATCGCGATGCGAAGCCGAGCTTTCAGAGACATTACGCGCCCGTGCCCACCTCTGCTTCGGCGGAGCCGTACTCCTTGAGCTTATTGAAAAGCGTTTTTAGACTGATCCCCAGGATCTCTGCGGCGCGCGTCTTGTTGTTGCGCGAGTGCTGCAGCGTAAGCTGGATGAGCGCCTTCTCGGCTTCTCCGACAGTTGTGCCCACCGGTAACCGCACCGCATCCGGTTCCACCACTTGTTGCGCAGGCCGCGAGCCGGCCGGTACGCCAAAATCGCGCGGCAGATGATGCAGTGTGATGGTTCCTTCGCCCGACAGGATGACCGCGCGTTCCAGCACGTTCCGCAGCTCGCGCACATTTCCCGGCCAGGAATAGCGTTTGAACTGATCCAGCACATCCGGATGCACGTCCACTATGCGAGTCTCGTGCTTGCGGTTCAGCATCTCGATGAGAGCGCTGGTGAGCAGCGGGAGATCTCCTTCGCGCTGGCGCAGGGGCGGCAACGTGATTTGAAAAACGTTCAAGCGGTAATACAGATCTTCGCGCAGCTCGCCTTTTCGCAGCGCCTCTTCCAAAACTTTGTTAGTGGATGCGATCACGCGTACATCTACCGCGATCTCGGATTTGCCGCCCAGCCGCCGCACAAAAGAATCCTCCAGCACCCGTAACAGCTTGGCCTGCGTTCCCACCGGCATTTCCGCGAGTTCATCCAGCAGCAGCGTTCCATGCTGGGCCAATTCAAAACAGCCCGCCCTGCGTTCCACCGCTCCCGTGAAAGCGCCCTTCTCGTGTCCGAACAGCTCGCTCTCCATCAAAGTCTCCGGGAGCGCCGCGCAGTTGATGGCTACGAACGGCCCGTCCCGCCGCGGGCTGAGGTGATGGACGGCGCGCGCCACTAATTCCTTGCCGGTCCCGCTTTCCCCGGCCACCAATACCGCCGCCCGCGAGGGCGCCACTTGCCGGATGAGAGAGAATACCTGCTGCATGGCCGAGGACGTACCCACCAGGTCCACCAATACGCCCTGGTACAAAAGTTGCCGCTGCAAGCGCTCGGCTTCTTCCGCTAGACGGCTCTGCGTCGCGGCGCGTTCCAACAAAACCTTGAGCGCGCTCGGTTGAATCGGCTTTTCCAAAAACCAGAACGCGCCCAGATCATGCATGGTTTGAACAGCCGTCTCGATATTTCCGAAGGCCGTCAAAACGATCGTGGGCGGAAGTGTACCCGAACTTCCCAGCCGCTTCAGAAGCTCGAAGCCATCCATCCGCGGCATCATGAGATCCGTCACCAGCACATGAACCGGACTTTGGCCAAGCTTCTCCATCGCGTCCTGGCCGTCGGAGGCCGTTCGGACCGCGAACCCCCAGGACTGGATCATCTTCGCTAGGCCCGCGCGCTGATTCTCTTCATCGTCGGCGACCAGCACGCTGATTTGAGTCGGCGCCGCAAATTTTTTTTCCATTTTCCTCCAGTGTATCCAGCTTGTACGGCTCGGTGTATCAACTCATGAAGCTACGTGCTACTGCTCAGATCCCGGGCAGGCGAAAGCATGGCTGGCAGGGAATCTTTCTTTCGATCGGGAACAGCTTCGAGCGTCGGCAGCCATTTCTTGATCGCGGGCATCGCCGCCATCGCCGCTTCCTCTCCGCACTGGATCATTTTCTTGGCATTCGCAAAGGAATCCCACGCCATGTTCGTCACCGGTGGCGTGATCACCACCCTGGAATACCGCCTCCAGTGATGCTCGCACCGCCGGCTCATGACTTGAAAACATCGGTTGACCACCGAGAACATGTTCCCATAATCCTCCAGGCAGTCATGACACGGGATATTGATCGATATCACGCGCTCGACGCCTAGCTGCAGCAGCGGCTCGGCCGGCACTTCCATCGCCACGAAGCCGTCTACCAGTAAGCACCCCTGATGACGAATGGGCGAAAATAGCCCCGGATACGCGCAGCTGGCGCGGATCGGAAGAATCACGTCGCCGCTCCCGTGGAAACTCACCGGCTTGCCAGTAATAAGATCCGTCGCCACAATCGCCAGCGGAATTTGCATGTCTTCGAACCGGTCCGCCTTTAGCAGGCGCGCCAGAAAGGGAATCATCCGGTCGCTGCCGGCCAGCCCCATGATGTTCAACGTCCAGCGTGCGACATCGCGAAATCTCATCGAGAGCGCGATCTTCTCAATGTCGTCAGAGGTCGCGCCTGATGCGATCGCCGCCGCCACGATTGCGCCCGAGCTCACGCCGCTGACGGCGCTAATCGGAATCTTGTTCTTCTCCAGTGCGCGCAAAACACCCACGTGCGCTATGCCGCGCGCGAACCCTCCACCGAGCGCCAACCCGATCCCCCGAGGCTTGCGGATCGTTCCGTTTTCTACCCAGCTCCTGGCGGTCTGCCACCAACTCTGCCTCGGCGCCATCTCCATCGGGCCCATCGCTTTGCCCCCCTGCGTCACGTATTATGCTTAAGGTACGTGCCGCCCACATTTATTCGACGCGTTTCGGCGACGAAAATGCGCACTCTTGTCGTACCATTGCTTACTGTAATTTATCTTACCAATGCCGGCGCACAACGGGAGATTTCCGGGGCCAACGAAGCCCAGCTTGATCTGGATCGGCTGAACGTCACCGGCAGCGTTCTGATGATCGCGGCTCATCCCGATGACGAAAATACCGCGCTATTGGCCTATTTGTCTCGCGGGCGCAAGGTGCGGACCGGCTATCTTTCCCTGACGCGAGGCGAAGGCGGCCAAAACCTGATCGGACCCGAACAGGGCGACGCCTTAGGAATAATTCGAACGCAGGAACTGCTGGCCGCCCGGCGAATCGACGGAGCTGAGCAATTTTTCACGCGCGCGATCGACTTCGGATTTTCCAAAACCGCGAAGGAAGCCTTGGACAACTGGGGCCACGACAAGATTCTGAGCGACGTGGTTTGGGTGATCCGCCGGTTTCGTCCGGACGTGATCATTCTCCGCTTTTCAGGGACGCCCCGCGACGGGCATGGGCATCACCAAGCGTCCGCGATCCTGGGCAAGGAAGCTTTCACCGCCGCGGCCGATCCGGCTCGATTCCCCGAACAGCTGCAATGGGTTCAGCCCTGGCAGGCGAAACGTCTGATGTGGAACATGGCCACGTTTAATCGCGAGCAGCAGCAAGAGGCCGAGAAACAGCCCAACAAGATCGTGCTGGATCTGGGCGAATATGATGCCTTGCTGGGCCACTCCTACACGGAAATCGCGGGCATGTCCCGCAGCATGCACCGCAGCCAGGGTATGGGCACAGCCGAGCGCCGCGGCCCGGATAAAAACTATATAGTCACAGTTGCGGGCGAACCCGCCGTGCGCGACATTTTCGAGGGGATCGACATCACCTGGAACCGCATCCCCGGTGGCGCTGCGATCGGTCAGATTTTGGCGGAAGCTGCCCGCACGTTTCGCCCTGAACAGCCCGAAGCCACCGTCCCGATGCTGATCAAGGCCAGGAAGCTGATGGCTGGAATCGAACAGCCCATCGTGGATCGCAAACGTCGCGAGCTGGACGAGACGATCGCCCTATGCTCGGGGCTGTGGCTGGATGCGACGGCCGACAAATTTGCCGTGATTCCAGGAGGGTCGCTCAAAGTGAAAGCGACCGCGCTCAGCCGGGAGCACGTCCCCGTTCAGGTGGAGTCGGTCAGGATCGAGGGCATCGCATCCGCGCAGGCCAAGGATTCCAAAAAAGAAGACGCGAAGACTGGCGCTCTCCCCTACAACGAGCTGCGCAACTTCGAAGCCGAAATCGCGATTCCGCCCCATCAGCCGTTGTCGCAGCCGTACTGGCTACGCGAGCCGCGGCAAGGCGACGACTACACCGTGCCGAACCAGCTGGACATCGGGCTCGCGGAAAATCGTCCGCTGCTCAATGCGAAATTCGAATTGGGCGTAGATTCAGAAGAGTTCGAGATTACGCGGCCGGTGGTTTATCGATACGTGGAGCGCGCTCAGGGCGAACTGATCCGGCCGGTGATCGTTGAGCCTCCAGTCGCGCTGGAGTGGTCCGAGCCGGCGCTTCTTTTCCCCAATGCAGCGGCGAAAAAAGTGGAGCTCCAGTTGAAGACCAACGTCAAAGGGGCAGCCGGTACGGTCCGCGTCCAGGCCCCCACGGGATGGCGCGTTACCCCGGCGTCTGAGGAATTTCGCCTGGACATGAAGGATGATGAGTCCGTGTTGCCCATGCAGCTCACTCCGCCGTCACAGGACTCGCAGGAGCTTTTGGACGCGAGCGCGAAAGTTGGCGATCAGGACGTCGCGGTGGGCATGCAAACCATCAACTATCCGCACATTCCAACGCAGGTTCTGTTTCCTCCCGCCAAGACGAAAGTGGTTCGCGCGGACGTCCGTCTGCTCGCCAAAACGATCGGCTACGTGATGGGTGCAGGCGACGAGGTTCCGGACGCGCTGCGTCAGTTGGGTGCTGAGGTCATGCTGCTTTCGCCGGACGATCTGGCGCGCGGAAACCTGGCTCGCTTCGACGCGATCGTCACCGGCGTCCGCGCATACAATGTCCGTCCCGATCTTCGCGCCAATGAAGAGCGGCTGCTGGATTACGTGAAGAACGGCGGGACCCTGGTGGTGCAGTACAACGTGGCGGATGGCCCAAATCCTCCGCCGGCTGCGGCTCCAGTGACCGCAAATGCCGCGCCCGCTACCGCGCCGCCTCCCGTGAATGCAGCGGCCGACGAATCTCCCACGCTCGCCCATATCGGCCCATATCTTTTGACCACCGGCCGCGAGCGCGTGACATTCGAGGATGCTCCCGTTCAGCTTCCGAATCCGATGAGCCCGCTGCTGCACAAGCCCAACCAAATTACGGCCAAGGATTTCGAGGGCTGGGTGCAGGAGCGTGGCCTCTATTTCGCGTCGAAATGGGACCCGCACTACCAGCCCCTCTTTGAAACGCACGACCCCGGCGAGAAGCCGCAACTGGGCGGAACCTTGTATGCGCGCTACGGAAAAGGCGCCTACGTGTTCACCGCCTTTGCCTGGTTCCGCGAGCTGCCGGCGGGTGTTCCCGGAGCGTTTCGAATCTTCGCGAATCTGCTGAGCGCCGGAAAGACGTTGTAATGGACAGCCAGGAGCAGCCCCGGCCCTTACCAGCCCCGCACTTAACTGACGACGAACCGCCGCCTCTGCTCCACACCTGGGGCCGCGTCTACACGGTGGTGATTTGCTACCTGGCGTGCCTCATCGTGCTGTTCTACATTTTCTCCCGCGTCTTTAACTCATGAAGCCACTCGATTGGGTGGTGATGTTTGGATGGCTGACGTTTATCGTCAGCTATGGCCTGTATCGCGGCCGCGGCAGCACCACCGTGAGCAAGTATTTCCTGGCCAGCAAATCCATGCCGTGGTACGCCATGGGTCTTTCGATCATGGCCACGCAGGCCAGCGCGATTACGTTCATCTCCACCACCGGCCAGAGCTATACCGACGGCATGCGATTCGTTCAGTTCTATTTTGGACTTCCCATAGCCATGGTGATTCTGTGCGCCACCGCCGTTCCGATCTTTCATCGCGCCAATGTCTACACGGCCTACGAATACTTAGAGCAGCGCTTCGATGCCAAGACGCGGGCCATCGTCAGCGTGATTTTTCTTATCCAGCGCGGTTTGTCCGCCGGGCTTTCGATCTACGCGCCCGCGGTGGTGCTCTCGATCGTGTTGGGATGGTCGGATCGATTCACCAGCATCCTGATGGGCGTTCTGGTCGTCACTTACATTTCGATCGGCGGCATCAAAGCGGTGACCTGGGCGGACGTCCAGCAAATGACGCTGATCATGTGCGGGTTGATTCTCGCCTTGCTATTGGCCGTTCACCTAATGCCGGCGAGCATCAGTTTCCGGGATGCAGTCTCGCTGGCAGGAGCTGCCGGCAAGCTCAACGCCGTAACATTTCATTTCGCTTGGGATGATCGCTACAACGTTTGGAGCGGTCTGATCGGTGGAATGTTTTTGTCGCTGGCCTACTTTGGTTGCGACCAATCGCAGGTGCAGCGCTATCTCACCGGAAAATCCATCGAGCAAAGTAAGCTGAGTCTGATCTTGAACGCCATGGCAAAGATTCCGATGCAGTTTTTTATCCTGTTCATCGGCGCCATGGTTTTCGTGTTTTTTATTTTTCAAGCGCCGCCGGTGCTGTTTCATCCCGTGGAGTTGCAGCATGTCCAGAACGATCCCCGATTTCCCGCCGTGAAGCAGCGTTACGAAGCGGCCTTCACGGATCGGCGGAACGCGGCCGAGCAATATCTAAGCGCGCACCATGCCGGCGATAAGGCCGGCGAGCAGACAAGTTTGACGCGGTATAGGAACGCCGAAGTAGATCTGAATCGTGCCCACGCAGAGGGAGAACAACTGGTCGCAAAAGGCTTCGACGATACCAACTATATTTTTCTTTCCTTCGTCACGCATTACTTGCCGGTGGGCGTGGTGGGCTTGATTGTCGCGGTGATTTTCTCGGCAGCCATGTCGTCCACTTCGGGCGAGATCAACTCTCTGGCGACCGTCACCATCATCGACATCTACCGGCGGCACATCAACCGCACCGCGTCCGATCATCACTATCTCATGGCTTCGCGCGTCGCCACCGTTTTTTGGGGACTGTACGCGGTGAGCTTCGCACAATACGGACGGAATTTTGGCGCGCTCATCCAGGCGGTGAATGTCGTCGGATCCCTGTTCTACGGCAGCTTGCTGGGTGTCTTCGTGCTGGCGTTCTTCTTCAAATCGGTGAGCGGCACGGGCGCTTTTGCCGGCGTGATCGCGGGAGAAGCCGCGGTCTTCGCGGCCAATCTGTTCACGAACATTTCGTTCCTTTGGTACAACGTGATCGGCTGTTTGGTAGTGATTGCAGTGGCTGTTCTGGTGTCGCGCATGTCCGATCCCCAGGGCAGCGCGTTAGCGACTAAAAACGCGGTTGGTACGCAAGGCTAGCTGACGGCTTGCCGCCGATAGGCGGCCGGCGAGATTCCAACTTCGCGCAGAAACCAATTCGAAAGATGACTCTGCGACGAAAACCCGGAAGCCAAAGCGACATCCACGATCGGCATATCAGTGCTGCGCAGCAGTTCTTTAGCGCGCTCGATGCGTCGCGCCAGCACATAGCGATGCGGCGATTGACCGATCGCGGTCTTGAAGGCTCGCGGCAAATAGCGCGGGCTCACGATGACTTCAGCGGCCATCGTTTCCAGGCTCAGGTTGCGGTCCAGATTCTCTTCGATGAACTCGATCAGGCGGCGCATTTTCGGACCGGGGATGGTATCGAATCGAGGTGTCCGAACCGGCCGGGAACGCGAACAATGCATGCGTGCCAGGTGCACCGCGAGCGTTTGCGCCAGCGTCTCGATATAAAGCCCGTCTTCGGCCGTGCCGTCTCGTAACCCCGCCGTAATCGCAATCGCTAACTGCTCGAGCAAGGGGTCTACCACGGCAAACCGAGGAATAATCTCGGCTGAGGATGCGTCGCAACCGTACATTTCGCTCACCGCATTCTCATAAAGCGACTGGCGCAGGTAAACCTGAAGAATTTCAGGGCGCCCATGATGCTGCCAGTGCGTCACGGCGTTGCCCGGAGTCAGACAGATGCGGCGAGGTCCGATGAGCGTTCGCTCGCGCGGGGCGCCTTCGATTTTGCGCGTCACCTCGGTCGGACGAGTTACGTGATAGATCAAAAAAGGATGTCCGATGGCTGGTTCGGTGGCGTCGAAAGGAGCCTCTTCCAGGATGGCCGCGTAAAGGGACCGCCATCCGACATCTTGGCTGTGGGCGATGACGCTGTTACCCGACCTCAGCGCCCGGCCGTGCGTCTCGCGCGCGGTGAAGACCCGATTCGTACAAGGAATCATAAAACAACTGCCGTGGAGCAGCCCACTAATATGTCAGTCGAAGGTATTATACAACCGGAACGTTGGAGTCAATGCGGTAGGTAAGGGCTTTGCAATAAAAAGGGGGCGCTTGGGCGCGCCCCCGAGGGTCCGATACCAATCTGTTGCAGGTTTTCTTACTTGGTTCCGATGGGAATCTCCCGCGCGGCTGGATTCAATTCAGGTACCGGGATGACAACTTCCAGGACGCCGTTGGTTAGTTCCGCTTTGATGGCGTCTGCCTGGGCTCCCTTGGGCAGAGGAATGGAGCGGTAGAACCGGCCATAGTAGCGTTCAGAACGGTAAAACTCCTCGCCTTTTTCCTCCTTCTCCCGTTTTCGTTCGCCTTCAATCACCAGCGCGTTCTCGATCACTTCCACCTTGATTTCGTCCTTGGCGAGCCCGGGGAGCTCAGCCGTAACGACGAAATTCCCGTTGGTGTGTTTCACTTCGAGCGGCGGAGCCCACACTTCGAACTCGGCCGATGGCGGACCAAAGCCAGCAAATGCACGGTCCATTTCGTCGGTGAACCGCTTCATAAACTTAAACGGGCTGGCGCCAAACAGACCCGTAAACGGAAGCGTAGGAAAGTACACTTCCGACCGAGCCAAGGCACCACCGTTTTCCTTTGTTACCTTCACTTCAGGCATAGGAATGCTCCTTTCTATAAAATCGCGCACAACAATTGGCGCGCTCAACAAAATCACGCCGGCGCGCGCACTTTCGCGGACGCGGCGCCATGACCCTCTATCGCCTTGAAGGTCTCTTCCACATCCTTATAAGAAATCTCCTTTTTGGAAGCTCGCTCACGAGCCCTGAGCACGACATCGTCGATCGACAGGACTCCAACGAGATTGCCCTCACCATCAATGACGGGCAGACGCCGGATCCCTTCCATCCTCATCGTGCTCAGGGCGCAGGGGATGCTGTCTTCCGAGGTGCAAGTAAAGAGCTTTGCCGACATCACATCTTTGGCAAGCAACTCGGAAGGCCTTTGATCTCGCGTACCAAAAGCAATGCCGATGTCGCGGTCGGTAATTACGCCAATTACGTTTCCGCCTTCTCCGACCACCGGCAGAAATCCGCAAGCTTTTGTCCACATTAACTCGGCGGCTTCTGAGAGGGGGGCATCGAGACGACAGAAGACGGCTTCTTTCGTCATTACGTCGCGGACTTTCATTGAACCCTCCTTGCTCCTTGCGTCAAAGAAGGAGGCCCCCAGAGCCGCACGGGAGCCGGCCGGACCGCACTCCTCCTGATACCTCACGGTCACAGCCGCACTCTCGTGCATGCCCGGAATGATTCAACGCTCGCTAATCATTGTGCAATACAATGGCCGATCCTTGAGCGAGCGATCTATCCGCGTATCAGATGAATGGGCGCTCGATTCGGATGCAAGCCGCAGAGCTGACCGATTTGGCGCACCCGCTCGCTGCGGGAAACTCCGCTAGGAGAAAAGCTTCCGCCCGAACGGGATTTTCCGAGGGCGGGGGGTGCTTAGCGCTGGATGCGGGCGGAACCGCCTTCGGCCAGCGCGCGAACCTGATCGAGCGTCGCCATGGTGGTGTCGCCGGGGAAGGTGGCGAGCAATGCGCCGTGGGCCCAGCCGAGCCGCAGCGCGTTTTCAGGCGGCTCGCCGGCGAGGAGACCGTAGAAGAAGCCGGACGCGAAGCCGTCGCCTCCGCCTACGCGATCGTAGACGTCGATCTCACGCGTTGGCGCGACGTACGACTGCCGGTTCACCCAGGCTACCGCGCCCCACTCGTGCCGATTCGCCGAATGCACTTGGCGCAGAGTGGTGGCGGCGATCTTGATGCGCGGATGCTTCTTTACCGCCTGATCGATCATGCCCAAGAAAGCGGCCGGATCGAGCATCGATTTTTGGGCCGCCTCCGGCTCGGCGATGCCTAAGCCTTGCTGTAGGTCTTCTTCGTTGCCAACCAAAACGTCTATGTGCTCGACGATGCGGGCGAGCGAGCGGCGAGCTTGGTCCTCGGCGCCACGCGTCTTCCAGAGTTTTTCCCGGAAATTGAGGTCAAAGGAAACAACCGCTCCGGCCTGGTTGGCCGCTTGCATTGCCTGGACGATCAACTCGACCGCGGTTTCTGAAAGCGCGGCAAATATGCCCCCGCTGTGGAACCAGCGGACGCCGGCGGCGAATATGGATTTCCAGTCGAAGTCGCCGGGTTTTAGCATGGCGGCTGCTTCGTTGGCGCGATTGTAAAACACCACTGGCGGGCGAACGCCGAAGCCGCGGTCGCTATAGACGGTAGCCATGTTGGGGCCGGTCACGCCGTCATGCTCGAAGCATTTGTAGAAGGGTTGGACGCCCATGGCTCGGACGCGCTCGGCGATGAGGTCGCCGATCGGATAGTCGACCATCGCCGCCGCAATCCCGGTTTTGAGGCCAAAGCAGTTGGCTAAGTTCGCCGCGACGTTGAACTCGCCACCGCTCACATGGATGCGGCAGTGAGTAGCTTTCCGGAACGGGACGACACCCGGATCCAGGCGGTATACCAGCCCCCCGAGCGAGAGAAAATCCAGCGCGCCACCGGGCGGTATGTTCAGTCCGCCGTAGGCCGCCCGATCGTTCACGCCCTCACGATAGCAGATGGAGTGGAAACCAGGGGCCTTAGGGATCGTCCAGGATCAGGATCTCGACGCGGCGATTTTCGGCGCGCCCGGCCTCGGTGTCATTGGAGTTTTTCGGATCGTTAGATCCCTCGCTCTCGACCAGTAAACGAGACTCAGGAACGCCATACCGGGCGGTCAAAAGAGCCAGCAAGCTGAGGCTTCGGGCGGCCGAAAGCCGCCAGTTATTCTCGAACCGCTGGTTGTGAATTGGGATAGAATCGGCGTGGCCGACCAGAGCTACTTTGTTCGGGACGTCGCGCAAAGTCTCGGCGATTTGGGAAATGATGGGAAGAGCGGCGTCCATGACGTGATCGTCGCCGGAGGGAAACAAAACGGCTTGCGGAAGGCTGATCACCAGGCCGCGCTTCTCGAGCCGCAGATCCAGACCGTGCTGTTTCAGCTTCTGTTCGGCAGCGAGCAGCGTCTTATGCGCGCTTCGAGGGGCCGGCGGCGGCGCGGGATCGGCGGGTGGAAGCGATAGCCGCTGCTTCAGACCTTGTGCCGCGACCGCGATAAAAAGCGCGAGCAGGATCGTCAACACGTCGGTATAACTGATCAGCCAGCGTTCGCGATTCTCGATGGGCGCATAGAGGGCTCGGGATCTACGCTGCATTTCTCACTCTCGCTCGCAGAAATGCATTCAAACGTATTTGCAGCAGCGCGGGATGCACCGCGTCCACAATCCCTAGCACGCCTTCGAGCATGAGCTCTTGAATTTCAAACGTTTCGCTGACCGAAGCGCGGATGCGATGCGCGGCCGGAAGCAGCAGCAAATTGGCGAGCGCAAGGCCGTATATGGTGGAGACAAAGGCAGTGCCAACTCCAAACCCTACTTTCTCCAGATTGGAGAACTGGCGCAGCACGTCGATCAGCCCAACCACGGTGCCGATGATCCCGAGCGTGGGTGCGTAGCCTGCGGCAATCTCTAAAGCCCGCGCATCGGCTTCGCCTTGCCGTTCCGCTGTGTGCAGCCCGGTCTCCAAGACCGCTTGCAACTCCTGACGATTATTTATATCCGCGGCGAGCTGCAGCGCCTCCCGAAGAAATGGATGTCCAATCTTGTGGAGCAACGGCTCTAGGGCGAGCGCCCCGCCACGGCGCGCCACACGCGCATAGTGGACTATTTCCTCGATTAGAACTTCGCGATTGACCTCGGTTGCTTTGATCAAGCCGGCCACACGGCGAAGGGAATTGATAAGCGCGTTTCGGGGCGTGGTGACCAGCGTAACGCCTAACGTGCCGCCCAGAACGATCGAAACGCCGGTAGGCTGAAAAAAGTAGGACAGCGAGGTTCCCGTGCAGACGAATCCGAGAATGATGGCGCCCAGGGCGATGACGACGCCGGCCAATAATAATAGATTGATCGATCGTGATTCGGTCGCAACCCGGTGCGATGCTTCAGCCGTTATTTGCGGGCTAAGAGCGATTTGTGGACTTGCCAATGGTATGCGGCTCCGCTGGGTTCGTTTTTGCATTTGTGGAACCAGCTCGTAAGTTGCTGATTTTATTTAACGACCGGCGACGAATCCTCGCCAGCGACAAAAATATGTCGTTCCGGCAAACGGTTAACTGAGGCTTTCGGCGCTATAGCGGGCGATCAGCCCGGTCCGCACCGCATGCCGGTAGATGTAGACGAAGAACCAGCAGGCCAGCAAAATGTCCACCAGGGCCAGCGCGCCGCCGAGCGCGATGGGGCCGATCGAAGCTGAGCCGCCCAAGATGATCCGCCGCATGCTCTCGAACACGTAGGCCGGTGGCAACAGATGCGAGAGATACTGCATCCATTTGGGCAGCGTCGAGAGGGGATAAAACACGCCAGCGAATGGAGATAGCACGGCAGGAATCGGCCAGATGAACCATTCCGATGCCGGCCCCAGGCGAAGCATTACGGCGCTGGCGGTGATGCCCAACGCAATCCCGAAAAGAAATAGCACAAGCAAGGATGGAACCAGCAAAGCTCCGTAAGCTAGAAATGACAGACCAAACACGGCGGTGGCCAGGACCAGCATCACCACCATGCCGATGGAGCTAGTACCAATGCTGGACAACACCAGACCGCTGACGTACTCGGAAATACGCAGTGGCGTGGCGAAGACATTCAGGAAATTGCGCGACCAGACGTCCTCCAAGAACGCCATGGTCACCCCTTGCATGACGCGGATAAAAAAATCCCAGAGAAGGACCGCGCCCAGCAAGGTGGGGACGAAATTGAATCCCGAGGAGCTGACCGAATTCAGATATTTGGTGATGAAGCCCCACAGCACCATATCGATGGCGACCCATGCAAACAGCGGCAGAACGCGGGCTGGGCTGCTGCGCAGCAGATAGTACTGACGCAGAACGATGGCGGCGGTACGTTGGAGCTTCACGCCCGCTCCAGGGTCAGCGGTTCACGCGCGACGGTGATGAACAGCTCTTCGAGAGTGTCCTTGCCGTGTTCAGCGGGAAGGGCCTTGGGATCGCCCTCGAGCAAGATTTTGCCATGCGACAGGAACAGCACGCGGTCGCAGACCTGCTCCACCTCGAGCATATTATGCGAAGTCCAGAGCACGCCTCCGGAACCATTGAGGGCGAGGTCGCGGATCCTGGCGCGGACCTCCTGCGCGGTGGCCGGATCGAGCGAGGCGGTGGGTTCGTCGAGCAGCAGCAGCTCCGGGCGATTGAGCATCGCTTTGGCTAAGCCTACGCGCGTCTGCTCGCCCGAGGAGAGCACGCCACATTTGGTGTTTCGAAAGGATTCCAGGTCAAACTCCTGGAGCAAAGCATCGATGCGTTCGGCTAAATTTTTGACACCGTAGATCAGGCCGAAAACCCGGAGATTGTGGTAGACGGACAGATTTCCGGGAAGAGGAGCGTAGACGGCCGCGAAGTTGGTGCGCTCCAGAGCCTCCGACCGATGCGTGGCCAATTCTAAGTCATCAATGCGGATGGTGCCTGAGGTTGGCTCTAAGACGCCTAGAATCATATTGATGGTGGTCGTTTTACCGGCTCCGTTGGGGCCCAGCAATCCCACGATCTCGTGGCGCGCCACCTGGAAAGAGATGTCGTTTACGGCCACGGTATCGCCGTAGGACTTGCTCAGGTGGCTGGCCGAGAGAACATGCATGGTTCCGGTTCTTATTTTAGCCGGGGGAAGCGCGGAGCCACCATAAAATCGTGAGCCGGGGAAAGCTTGCTCCATAAAATCAGGTATTTACAGGCTTTAATAGGCGGCCCGGCGTGATCTCCCCCGAAGCCTCGGAAAAGGCTATTGAAATCCGAGGGGTACGGATGCTATTCTAGGGTTGCACGTGGATTGATTTAGGTTTCGCCGCAAGGCGGGACTGGCTAATTGCAACCACGATAAAAAGTGCTAAAGGTGAGTCGGTCTTCAAGAAAACTAAACCCCCTGGCATTCGCCCAGGGGATTTTTATTGGGGCCGGGTCGCCGGAGAGGATGTAATATGCCGACGCGACCGAAACCTGCCACTAAATCCGCATTGTTCAGCCCGGAAGGCGAACTGCTTTTCCTAAGAATTTCGGTAGAACCGAAAATTGTGGAAGAAGTCTTGGAAGCCCTGGCTTCGCTGAGTTTTCCTGTGAACCCTCAGCTGTATCATCGCCCCGCGCAGGTGGTGGTGGAGTTTCCGGCCTATTCCACGCGGCTGGGAGAGGTTCGAACTGCCCTGGAGCATCGGGGCCTGAAGCCTGACAGCCTGGAAGTGAACCGCGTTCTGGCTGCAGGTGTTGGATCTTAACCTTTAGCGGTAGGCCTGTTCGCCATCTTCCGCTCGACGGCCTTCAGGAGACGCGCTTGGACGTCGTCTGGGATGGCCTGGGGCTGCATTCCTTTATACACCCGGATGGTTTTCTGAGTGGTGTCCAGAATCACAAAACAATTTGGGCATTCTGTGATGTGGGTTTCGATGCGGTGCCGAAGTTCGACATCCACGGCCTCATCCAGGTAGTCGTTCAGCTCCTGCAAGAATTGTTTACAGGTAAGCAAACACGTCATCCCCTTTCCGTTTGAAATAGCGCGTTAGCTTCTCGCGAAGCTGTAATCGCGCCCGAAGCAGACGGCTTTTAACGGCTGGAACCGAGATGCCCAGCGCCTCAGCGGTCTCTTCGGTGCTCAGTTCTTCGATGTCTCGCAAAACGAAAACGGTGCGGAAAGCTGGGCGCAAACTCTGGACGGCCTCGTCCAGAATACCCCCCAGTTCCTCCCGGGAGTACTGTTGTTCGGGGTTCTCATCCCAGACCGCGATCTCCCGAACCACGGTATCCTCGCCGGTATCAAGCGGTTCGTCGAGCGGGACGGTCCGGTCCGATTTGCGCTTCCGGAGCTTCATCAAGGATTCGTTCACCGCGATGCGAACGATCCAGGTGTAGAACTTGGACTGGCCGTGAAAATCGGCCAGATGCTCGTAGGCCTTGAGAAAAGTTTCCTGAAGAACGTCTTCAGCGTCTTCGTCGTTTTGCGTGATGTGCTTGGCCAGGCGGTAGATCTTGCGCGAGTAGCGAGTGATGAGGTCGTTGAACGCGGCAGTGTCGCCCGCGCGGGCTTTGGCCAACAAGTGCGATTCGTCGAAGACGCCGGTCTCAGTACTGGCAGCCATTCGCCTACATGGTAGCACTCGGGTTGGCGGCATTGAAAATGACGTATCATGATCGAGTGGCAAAAAAAAGTTGCATAGCCGGCATTGGCGCAATGGCCTGGTTTTACGTCTGCGCCATGATCGGCTTTGGTCAAACACCGGCCGCCCGGGTGCCTCGCTTGGCGGATGGAAAACCGAATCTCAACGGAATCTGGCAGGCGCTGAACACCGCGAATTGGGACCTTCAAACGCATGGACCTGCCCAGGGACTCGGCGCATTGGGCGCTGTGGGCGCGGTCCCGCCTGGCGTCGGCGTGGTGGAGGGTGGCGCGATCCCTTATCTCGCCGAGGCGGCCGCGAAAAAGAAGGAGAACCTGGCCAACCGCTGGACCGCCGATCCGGAGCTCAAGTGCTATCTACCCGGCGTCCCGCGCGCGACCTACATGCCCTATCCGTTGCAGATTCTACAGTCGGCCAGCTCGGTCATGATCACTTACGAGTACGACGACGCCCAGCGAATCATCCACATGGGGAAGCCTAGCGAAGCGCGGGCCGATAGCTGGATGGGCTGGTCGAATGGGCACTGGGAGGGCGATACACTGGTAGTTGACGTGAAGGGCTTCAACGATCAGACCTGGTTTGACCGGGCGGGGGATTTTCATAGCGATGCCTTGCACGTAGTGGAGCGCTACAGCCTGGCCAGCCCTAACGTGCTCAACTACGAAGCCACGATCGAAGATCCGAAGGTATTTTCGCGGCCGTGGAAAATCAGCATGCCGCTCTACCGGCATGTCGAAAAGGATGCGCGCTTGATGGAGTTCAAATGCGCCGAGTTCAGCGAAGAGCTGCTGTACGGTCACCTTCGCAAGAAGCCAAGCAAGTAAACGGTTTAAAGGAGCCTCGATGAGCCACCGATTTCTTATCGCGCTGATTACGACGTGGGCGTTGAGTCTGACGGCGTCGGCATGGGGGCAGCAGACCACGCAGCACGCTGGCCAGAAGAAAGCTTGGACGCCGCCGCGGACGCCGGATGGCCACCCGGACCTGGACGGCACCTGGAACAGCGCCAGCATCACTCCGCTGGAACGGCCCGTGGAGTTGGGCAACAAGGCGTTCTACACTCCGGAAGAAATCGCGGCGTTGCACGACAAGCGCCTGAAGGACCTGAACCGCGACCGTCGCGATGGCGGCGCCAATGCGGATCTAGGCCGCGCGTACAACGAAGGCTGGTACGACCGGGGCACCGAGTTCGGCAGTAACTTGCGGACGTCACGCGTGATCGATCCACCCGACGGCAGGATTCCGCCGATGACGCCAGCGGCCCAGAAAAGATTCCAGGACAACCACGCCTGGTTTGCGGCGCATCCAGCCGATAATCCGGAGGACCGGCCTCTGCCCGACCGCTGCCTCATTTTTTCGCAGTCCGGGCCGCCGTTCCTGCCCGGAAATTACAACAACAATTATCAAATCGTGCAGAATTCAGACTACGTCGCAATCATGTCGGAGATGCCGCATCAGACGCGCATCATTCCGGTGCACGAACAGCCGGCGCTTCCCGCCGACGTGAGGCAGTGGATGGGCGATTCAAAAGGGCACTGGGAAGGCGACACGCTGGCGGTGGAAACGACCAATCTGAGGTCTAATAATCAGAGCCGATTCGGCGTTCAATACGACGGCATGACCGACGATAATCTTCGCATCACCGAACGGTTCACCCGCACTGCTCCCGATACGATTATTTATCGCGCCACAGTGGATGATCCGACCGTTTATACCAAGCCGTGGACCATCGAAATCCCGCTGACAAAAACGGACGAGCCCATTTATGAATACGCCTGCCACGAAGGCAACTACGGTCTGGCTGATATTTTGGCAGGGGCGCGGGCCGAGGAAAAGAAGGCTGCCGAACATGGCGGCGGATCGAAATGACCCACCTTCGTGGTTTGGTATAATCCACTTAGATGTTTGCTTTTCCTCCGCGAGCGCGGATGAAGGTCTCCAGTTCCCCCGGAGGCTGCTTACTGCGAACTCCGTCTGTTCCCGCCGTTCCCGCATGGAACTAAAACCACTTCAGGAATGAAACTAAGCGTTCAGATTACCCGCGGAATTGAATCCCTTTTTGGAACCCGTGACGAAAATATCCGTGTACTCGAGAAAGGCTTGAATGTAACGGCCAGCCTGCTGCACGATTCGCTCGAGATTGAGGGCGAGGAGCCGAACGTGATTCGCGCTGCCAGCATTCTGGAGGATTACGTGGCGCTGGTCAAAGAAGGTCAGCTGTTCCCCAACGGCGATCTAAACGGCTACTTGCGCGTGGTGACCGAAGATCCCGAGGTGACGTTACGCAGCCTGGTGCACAGCGGCCGTCAAAGGAATTTCGGCAAGAAGACGTTGGCGCCGAAGACCGTCAATCAGCGGCGCTACGTGGAGGCCATCGAACGGCACGATCTGGTTTTTGGCATTGGACCGGCCGGCACTGGTAAGACGTATCTCGCGGTGGCGATGGCGGTCTCGGCACTGTTGAATAAGCGAGTGAGCCGCATCGTGCTGACGCGGCCCGCGGTGGAAGCCGGCGAGCGGCTCGGATTTCTGCCGGGAAACCTGCAGGAGAAGGTCGATCCTTACCTGCGTCCGCTGTATGACGCGCTGTATGACATGCTGGACGCCGAAAAGGTCGAGAAGCTGCTGGAGCGCGCCGTAATTGAAGTGGCGCCCATCGCATTCATGCGCGGACGCACCTTGAACGACAGTTTCATTATTCTGGATGAAGCGCAGAACAGCACCGCCGAGCAGATGAAAATGGTGCTCACCCGGCAAGGCTTCAACTCGAAGATGGTGGTCACCGGCGACCTCACGCAAATCGATCTGCCGTCGGGCAAGCGCAGCGGGCTGACGCACGTCGTGGACGTCCTGCGCGGCATCGAGGGCATCAGCTTTATCAATTTTGATGACCGCGACGTGGTTCGCCATGCCCTGGTACAGCGTATAGTGAAGGCCTACGAGCGGTACGAAACGATGGTCTCCGGTGCACAACTGGCGCTTAAGCTGACCGATACGGGGGCCGAGGCCAGTCGCATTCCTCCGGAACCGCTTACGGGCAGGCAGCCGGAAAGCCCGGAAATTCCGCTGGTTTGAGACCTTTCATGTCTCCCGACGACCCTCCTTTACTCTTCCGAGTACCAACTCCGGGAATTTCTCGACCTGAGCTCCGCGCCTTTACCGGACGGCTCGAGTCTCGCGTGGCCAGGGGGCGCTCCTTTTGCTGCCTGATCACCACCGATCGGGAATTGCGGCGCCTGAACCGCGATTTTCGCAAGAAGGATTACGGGACCGATGTGTTATCTTTTCCCGCTGCCAAGCCGAACGGCTTCCTGGGCGAGGTAGCGATCTCTTGGCCCAGAGCCAAACGGCAGGCGGTCGAATACGGACATGGCGTCGAGCAGGAGATCGAACTGCTCATGCTGCATGGCGTGCTCCACTTGCTGGGCATGGATCATGAGACGGACCGTGGCCGCATGGCGCGGGCTGAAAGAAAATGGCGCGAGGCGCTGGGATTGCCGCGCGGCCCGATAGAGCGGGTGTATTCGTGACACTTTTCGCATTAGCGGGCGCCGTGATTTGCGCGGGTCTGCTGTGTCTTGCCACGGTAATTCAGGTCCTTTATACGGAGTCGCTGCGCCTGCGCGCTCGCGATCTGCCGGCGCTCCAGTTCTTCAAGGACACGGTGGAAAGCCGCATTGGTGTGGAAACGGAAACCGGCGTCCTGGCGTTCTCGATCATCAAGCATACACTGATGCTTTTGCTAGGCGTCTATTTCCTGGGGATGCGCTTTGGCAACGGCGTCGGCGCCTGGCAGAGTCTTTTCGAAGCCGCTCTGTTCGCCTGGCTCACCATGGTGTTGGCGACTTACGTTTTCGCGCAGTTGCTGTACCGCAAAACCAGCGGCCACTGGCTGCTTACGCTGGCTCCGGTGCTGCGCCTGTGCGTGCTGCTAGTGAAGCCGCTAACCGCGATTCTGGGGTTCTTCCAGTCCCTGGTCGAGCTGCATGGAGAGGAAAGGCACGAGAGCCTCAGCCAGACCGGCGACATCGAAGCGCTCATCTCGGCCGGCGAAGAAGAAGGCATCATCCAAGAGGCCGACCGGGAGCTCATCCAGTCGGCGGTTGAATTTGCCGACAAGACGGTGCGCGAAGTCATGACGCCGCGTCCGAAAATCGTGGCCATCGAAGAGAACCGGACCTTGGAGGATTTGCGCGAGCTGGTGATTCACGCGCAATATTCGCGCATACCAGTGTATGAGCAGACCATCGATCAAATTGTAGGGTTCGTGCATGTTCGCGACATGTTTGAGCTGGATGAGGCGGATCGAGCCGGACGGCTGGTAAAGGAACTGACGCGCCCCATTCGCTTCGTACCCGAAACCAAGCGAGTGAACGATTTGCTGCGCGAGATGCAGCAGGATGGCGCTCACATGGCCATCGTAATTGATGAGTACGGCAATACCGCCGGGCTTGCCACCATGGAAGATCTGGTTGAAGAGTTGCTCGGGGAGATCCACGACGAGCATGAGCCGGAGCGCGATGTCCATAAGGAATCGGAGAGCAGCTTTGTAGTCTCCGGCAGTCTGGATTTGGACCGCCTGGATGACCTGCTGGGGTTTCGCCCGCCGGCGGAAACCGAATCCACCACCATCGGAGGGCTGGTTGCCGAATGGCTGGGGCACGTGCCGCGGCAGGGGGAAACTATCGAGCGCGATGGGATCCGAATTGAAGTGCTGGCGGGCGACGAGCTAAAGGTGGAACAAGTTCGCGTCTCGAAGGTCGAGCAAAAGACTTTGTCCGAGAGCCGTCCATGAGCGCCGGGCCGACCGCGGGCTTTCGCTCCGGCTTCGTTTCCATCATTGGGCGGCCCAACGCCGGCAAGTCCACGCTGCTGAATGCACTGGTGGGCGAGAAGCTGGCCATCGTCTCGGAAAAACCTCAGACCACGCGGTCCAGCATTCAAGGCGTGCTGCATCTGGAGGACGCGCAGATTGTGTTTCTGGATACGCCCGGCATTCATGAATCCAGCACAATGCTGAACCGGCGCATGATGGAAACGGTTCGAGCCGCGCTGGAGGATCGCGACGTGATTCTTTATCTGGCCGACGCCGCCGCGCCTTTTACCGATGAGGACGTTAAGGCGCTGGATGTGATCGGCAAGCTGCGTGCGCCCACGCTGCTGCTGCTTACCAAGATCGACAGACTGGCTGACAAGCGGCTGCTGCTTCCGCGCATCGAGCAGTTCCAGGCGCGCCGGGATTTTGCCGAGTACATTCCGATTTCCTCAGTCACCGGAGAGGGGTTGAACCAGGTGCGCGCGGCAATTCTGGCGCACCTCAAGGAAGGGCCCGAGTATTTTCCGCACGACTATGTCACCGAACAGCCGGAGCGGTTCCTGGCGGCGGAATTGATTCGGGAGCAGGTTCTGCGCCAGACGCGGCAGGAAGTCCCGCATTCGGTTGCGGTCCTGATCGACCGTTGGGAGGACACGCCGCGGCTCACCAGGATCTCGGCGACGATTTACGTGGAACGCGCTGGGCAAAAGGCCATCGTGATCGGTGCGCGCGGCGCCACGCTGAAGAAAATCGGAACGTCGGCGCGGCATGAAATGGAGGCGATGTTCTCCAGCAAGATCTTCCTGGAGCTCTTCGTCAAGGTGCAAAAGGATTGGCGGCAAAACCCAGCATTTCTGGATGCCATTGACTGGCGGTCCATGCGGGGGCGAGAATTGGACTCGGAGACCAATCCGGAATAGTCATGCGAATTCTTTGTGTAGCGCTGCTTTTTTCGCTGGTTTTGACGCCCTTATTCGCGCAGTCGAAGAAGATAACCGACGACATGATCGTCGATCAGGTGCGTGTCAAGCTGTCCGACGATTCAGAAGTGGGAGGCCAGCTGATCGATGTTGATGCGCACCAGGGAGCCGTCACTTTAAAAGGGAAAGTCCGCACCGATAAGCAAAAAATGAAGGCGGAGAAAATCGCGAAGAAGGTGAAAGGCGTCACCGGCGTGGTGAATCAGTTGGTGATCAGCCCGGATTAGCGGCGGACGCAGCGCGCGCTACTGCAGCTCTTCCATCACTTGATCCAGCGCGCTTTTGGGCGGACGAACTTGCGATTCCGGCAAGGTACCGAGCGGCGCGTCGGCCATGTTCAGCATATCGATGAAAGTGGGCCGCGCAGTATCCACGTACAAAACTCCGGTGAGCACTTCGCCCTTCGCGTTGGCCTGATCCAGCGCTTCGAGCGCGTGGAATTTGTTGGTCGGATCGAAATCGCGCTCCAACTTCCGAATGCGCAGCTTCGATCCATCATGCATGGCCACTTCCTGGAGTTGGCCCTCGGGAATCTCGACCGTAATGTCCTCGTAGTAAGGCACGAAGTCGATCTCGTGTATCGGCTCTTCGTGGTCCTTCACGTAGCTGTAGCTCTTGGTCGACCCCTCGTGGTCGTTGAAGGTGGTGCAAGGCGAGATCACGTCAATGACCGAGAGGCCGTTGTGAACGATGGCGGCCTTCAAAATCGACTGGAGCTGTTTCTTGTCGCCGGAGAAGGATCGCGCCACAAACGTTGCGCCCCATTGCAGCGCCAGCGCGCAACAATCGAACGGCTGAAGCTCGTTGATGACGCCGGTTTTCAGCTTCGAACCGAGGTCGGCCGTCGCCGAGAACTGGCCTTTGGTCAATCCGTACACGCCGTTATTTTCGATCAGGTAAATGAATGGCAGATTGCGCCGGAGCAGATGCATGAACTGGCCCAGGCCGATGGATGCGGTATCGCCGTCGCCGGTGACGCCGATGCCCAACAGAGTTCGATTCGCCAGCATGGCGCCGGTGGCGAGCGACGGCATGCGGCCGTGGACGCCGTTGAAGCCGTGCGACAAGCCGAGAAAATACGCGGGCGATTTCGATGAGCAGCCAATGCCCGACAGCTTGGCGACGCTCCAGGGCTGAATGCCAAGCTCGTAAAAGCATTCAACGATGCGCTCGGAAATAGCGTTGTGGCCGCAGCCGGCGCATAAGGTCGTCTTGGAGCCCTTGTAGTTTACAACTTCGAGGCCGATCCGATTTACCTTTTTGGGTGGCGGCGTAGCTGCGGTGCTCATTGTCTTCCCTCCTGGCGCCCTTTTTCATCGCGGGCGTGTTCCTGGTGAACGATGTCGTCGGTGATGGTGCGGGCGTCGAGCGGCAGTCCGCCATAATAGAGCACACTCCTCAATTTCGCGAGTTCCTCGGGAGTGGCCTCCAACCGCATCAAGCTGAGCAACTGAGCGTCGCGGTTCTGTTCGACTACGTAGACTCGTTCGTGCCGCCGGATAAACTCCTTCAACTCCTCGGTGAACGGGTACGCTTTCAATCTCAGATAACTGGTTTCGATCCCGCATTCGGAGCGCAACTGCTGGCGGCTTTCCTCGATCGCATAGTGCGAAGTGCCGAAGGCGACCAAGCCGGCCGCCGCGTTGGTTCTGAGATCCACCACCGGCTTGGGAACATGCGCGCGTATCGTTTCAAACTTGCGCGCCAACCGGTCCATGTTGTTGACGTAGTCGTCTTCGCGCTCCGTATACTGCGCCTTGTCGTTGTGGCCGCTGCCGCGCGTGAAGTACGCCGATTGCGGATGATTGGTTCCGGGCAGCGTGCGGTAGCCGACCGCATCGCCGTCCACGTCTTTATAGCGCGCGAAGCCGCCCAGCCGGTTGAGGTCCTCGGCGGTAAGAACTTTTCCGCGTTGGATGGGTTGCGCCGGATACGCGAACGGGTCGGCCATCCAGTTGTTCATGCCAAGATCGAGATCGGTCATCACAAACACCGGCGTCTGGAATTGTTCCGCCAGGTCAAATGCGTCGATGGCCATCTGGAAGCATTCCTCGGGCGAAGAGGGAAACAGCAGCGGATGCCTGGTGTCGCCGTGCGAGAGCAGGGCTGTCGAGAGAATATCGCCTTGCGCGGTTCGCGTGGGAAGGCCGGTGGAAGGGCCCACGCGCTGCACGTCGAAGATCACCGCCGGAATTTCGGCGTAGTAGCCGAGGCCGATAAATTCCGACATCAGCGAAATGCCGGGGCCCGAGGTCGATGTCATCGAGCGCGCGCCGGCCCATGCCGCGCCCAACACCATGCCGATGGCCGACAGCTCATCCTCGGCCTGTACGACGGCATAAGTCGCCTTGCCGGTCTCCTTGTCGATGCGGAAGCGCTTCATGTAGCCGATCACATACTCGACCAGCGACGAGGACGGCGTAATCGGGTACCAGGTGACCACGGTGGCGCCCGCGAAAACGCAGCCCAATGCCGCTGCCATATTGCCTTCGATGATGATCTTGCCCGCGGTCGCGTTCATGCGCTCCACGCGGTACGGGTCGGCCTTGGTGAAAGCCTTCGATGCGTAATCGAAACCGGCTTGGCACGCGCCCCAATTCAGTTCGGCGGCCTTGGCTTTCTTCTTTCCGAACTGCCGGAACAGCGCCTTGTGGACCTCTTCCATCTCGATGGAGAGCAGCCAGGCGACCACGCCGTCGTAAATCAT
>Ga0182024_10004651_pt1 | contig 31356 bp, 30 predicted proteins | sample P32metaG_FD_120480 | JGI IMG/M metagenome (GOLD analysis project Ga0182024, IMG submission 120480) | Permafrost microbial communities from Stordalen Mire, Sweden - P3-2 metaG (Illumina Assembly) | ecosystem: Environmental > Terrestrial > Soil > Wetlands > Permafrost | place: Sweden: Stordalen... | reverse complement strand
GCTTTGCAGCCATTTCGGGCCGACCGTTTTCGTAGTCATCGTCCCGCCGCACCGCTGTACCATCCGAATGGCCGCGCCGTCGCGATGCCATGCCCACCAAAGGCCGAACGCCCCAGCGCCAGCCAGCAGAATAATCGCGATGAAGGATACAACGATGCGTCTGGCCCAGCGTCTCCGCGAGGGTGAGCCGGCATGGGTGGAGTAACTCTTGCGATTCTTCGGATCGAAGGTCCGCCCGCACTCGGCGCAACGATGCTCGGGCAACCATTGGAGGTTGTACCCGCAGTGGCGGCAGAACATCGCGGACATTGTTGCTGCCGAGGTCATACCGGCGCCAAGTATAACTGTGCGGTGCAACCCCACGGGAATCACGTCAGCGAATAGTGACTGCCCCGGATGTCCTTGCCTAGCGGCATTCGCTTCACCCGCTTCTCCTTGACCGACTACGTTAAGGGGCTGAGACTTAAGCATGAATCGAATGTCTTCTTCGTTCCTCCTTACTTACGCGATGAGAGTACAGCGAGCGATGAGCAATCACAAGAAGCCGGAAAGGGTGGGGCCGTAGCGTTGAACGACTAAACGAAAGTTATCGCCCATCATCTTCCCGCCTTTGTTGCCGGTATTTGTCCGCACTCCGGGCAACCGTCTGGTGCGGCTCGGAGATCGTAGCCACAGGAGAGGCAAAGGCCGGAGCGGCGTCGATAGTTGCGGTATTTGGACAACCCCAATCTTTGACCCGGAATCAATGCAGTCAAAAGGAAAATGAACCAATACGGCACCTGTGTGCCCATCGTGAAGTCGGGGGAGAACGACGGAATAGGCGCACGCCGGAACCCGAGCCCCCTCATGATCCCTTGATCGTCCCAAAATGGGGACAGCATGTCGTCGGGCGCGACCGCTGGACGCACAGCCGCATGAGAAAAACCGGGGCCCCATGCCCATTGCACATCGGGCGGAAGATTAAGGAACAACTCGCCAAAGTTCACTTGGATCGTCCCACGCGTGGAAATCAGTTCCGCGTAGTGATCGCCATTCCAAAGCAAGAAATCGGTCGCCTGGAAGCCTCGAACCCACATCAGGCACGTTACCGCCAGCAGCACCATTGATACGACCGTCGTACCATTGAACGCCCACCGGATGAGACGCATCATGCTGCTCCCCTTCCGGTTGGAACCGCGCCCCATTCAGGGTATTTATCGGGCGTGGCCCGGAGGTCGTAGCCACAGGCGGGGCAGAGGCCGGCTTCCCGACGACCTCGGATTTTGTGTCGCCACCACTGCCGAATACTGGACCAAATCACAAGTACGATTGCCCCGACTATAGATACGCTCGCCGTCCTCGATATGTCTCGGGAGCGCGCGCGGCTCAATCCAAGCCATTGATCGTATGACCTCGCTTCCTCTTTGGCTGTCTGCTTCGATTTCAGCCAAAGATCATTCCGGGATCTATCGAGGTCGAAGGCGTTTACCGCTTCATCATAGCGTTGTTTCGCATCATCCCACCTGCTGCGGGCCGACCGCTCGGCAGCGGACGGGGAGACAAGATGAATGGAAACCATCGCAGACGAAAGTGTTGCTAGAACAGCCAGTGCCGCCGCGAGGTTGAACGCCCATCGGAAAAGCCGCCTCATGTCGCCCCCTTCGCCTTCGAAACCGCCCCGCATTCCGGGCAACGATCAGGTGTGGCTCGGAGGTCGTAGCCGCAGGAGCGGCAGAGTCCGATTCGCTGGCTGCAAATCCTCCGCCAGCGGAAGAGCAAAAGGGTTGCGGGCAACAAGGCCCAGACGGCACACAGTGCCCAATGAGGCGCTGTCGCTTCATACTCGACGTAATTTCCCCAGCCATCTTGGATGGCAAATGACTCAAGATCGAACCCAACACGCCGGTAAAGCGCCTGGGGAGACGAAGAGAAGTACCGGCGGTGATCGGGATGGCCACGTGAGCGACTCCAGCCAAAATGGATGCCTCTTCGAAGCACAGCGTCGAAGCCCTCAGTCGTGTCGAAGTCCTGACCTCAAGAGCGCCCAGTTTTGAGATGAAATAGAAGCCAACATCCCGCCGGATCGCCCTTGAGCCTCGGACGTAACTGGTCCCTTCAGCATCCCAGTAACTGGCGAGCCAGGCCGCCGTCGTCGCCACGAACAGCACTGCCGACACGACCGCTGTGAAGTTGAGCGCCCATCGGAGAAAACGCCTCATGATGCCGCCTTTCTCGCGGGAGCGGTGCCACATTCTGGGCATCTTTCGGGCGTGGCTCTGAGGTCGTAGCCGCATGAATGGCATTGGGCGGGCTTGCATCGCCTAAGTCGCTGGTGTCGGGCTATGAGACATATGGCAACCCAACCTAAGGGCGTCAAGGCCGTGGCGACCGCAATCGCTAAAAAAGGGGGTTCGAAGATCGCCCAGTACGGCAGAGCCACAGCGATGTGACGCGGTGACATCCCAACGGGAACTCCATCTTCGGTCGCCCAGGCGTGAATCAGGCCCGATTCGCCGTCGAAACCAAGAGCCCTCCACCCGGATATTTCGCCCATTTCGATGTAGAATTCGTAGCGACCCGAAGGATCAAGGTCCGACATTGGCGCACAGCTAAGTCGAGCTTCAGCTGGTCCCGTCCATTTGCCCATCGTTTGCAAGAATTGGTGCGTGTTGTACTGACCCACCTCGAAGTGATATCTACCGACGCTGAGGAGGAAACGATCATTCCTTGGCGTGCGACTCCGCACCCACAGCACGCACGTCGCCACGAAGAGCAGCGCCGATACCAGCGCCACCAGGTTGAGCGCCCATCGGAGAAGTCGCCTCATGATGCCACCTTTGTGGCTGTAACTGCGCCGCATTCGGGGCAACGGTCGGGCGTAGCGCGGAGGTCGTAGCCACACGACGGGCAGAGACCGTCACGCTCCCGCTGTCGGCGCACGCGTTCGACGCGTTTTCTCCATGTTATTATGATAAGTGCTCCAGACCAGACTACGCACATCCAAATTACATACAGAATAGGCCCAGAAACCACGCGAACCGCAGCAGTGGCAAGGAAAATGCCGAGCGTCAGCAACAGGAGCGAAAGACCGATCATTGCCGTCTTCTTGTTGAACGCCCATCGGAAAAGACGCCTCATGTTGCTCCCTTCGCCTTGGGAACCGCCCCGCATTCAGGGCAATGGTCTGGCGTGGCTCGCAGGTCGTAGCCACAGGTCATGCAGAGCCCCTTGCGCTGGCGAGCCCTTTGACCCGAATGGCATCTCCCGTCCCACGATATCGAAGCAACGGGGAGTAAGATGAATAAGGACGCCGCAGTACGACACCGCAAAGACCAGTCTGGATTATGTACGGCAGTTAACGCACCGATCCAAACGTAAATCACGCCATCGACTGTGCAAGCGTGGAACCCATCGCCGTGATGGAAGCTCATCGCATCAGGACAATAACTCCACACCCACAGCACCTCGGTCGCCACGAACAGGAGGAACGACACAGCCACCGCGAAGTTGAACGCCCATCGGAACAGGTGCCTCATGTTGCCGCCTTTCCGGTTGGAACCGCCCCGCATTCCGGGCACCGGTCAGGAGTCGCCCGGAGATCGTAGCCGCACCGGGGGCAGAGGCCAGCAAATCGCTGACGCCTCCGCGCCAATCGCCCCACTCTATACATTGGAAGCGTTGCGGCACCAATCAATATAAACCAATATGGGATTACAACGCCTCGCGGGTCGTCTCGCCCATACGGGGGCTCCCAGCCGAAGCCAAACCAATTGTAATCACAACCCATGTTGCTCGGTACTTGATGCGATAGGACCACGCCCATGTCTACCGGAACACCCACGAAGATTTCCCCTTTTGAACCCATCGTGCCGAACCAAACTCTACCACGTGACAAAAACATCCAGTGTTCACGAAATGTGGGAGCGTTGAACCGTGAGAGCGCGTCGGCGATCCAGTAACTCCGCACCCACAGCACGCACGTCGCCACGAACAGCAGCGCCGACACCACGGCCGCGAAGTTAAACGCCCATCGGAGAAGACGCCTCATGACGCCGCCTTTGCCGTTGGCACTGAACCGCATTCCGGGCATCGGTCAGGCGTGGCTCGGAGGTCGTACCCGCAGGACCGGCACACGCCACGACGATGATGATCTCGGCGCACTCGGAATCTCCGGCTTGCGCGAATGCCGCCGCTGATTAGCGGAAGAATTGCCGTTAGTGCCAACAGGAGCCAGGCAGGGATCAGGAGCTGACCTGCAATCATGCCATAATTGTGTTCTCTGACGCAGGCAATTGGACCCAATTCAGTTCCACGTGCGTCAACCTGCATTAGAAACCGCTGAAGGTGCACGGCGAAGGCGGCGTTATCGGACTCGGAGATCGACCACGACATGGGCTTATATGGCGTGGGAGCGTCTGGGCGGGAGTCACGCCAAAGTAAGATGTCGCCGAAACCCCACGCGACGCAAAAGTCAACCGACCCTGATCGCCCCACATGAAACAGTTCTATATGGCGGCTTTGGTGGAACGTGAGCATCCAAAAGGTGCACGTCGCGACGAACAGCACCGCCGACGCCACCGCCGCGCCCTTGAACGTCCATCGGAGAAGACGCCTCATGTTGCCGCCTTTGGCTTGTGCAATGCGCCGCATTCAGGGCAACGATGAGGTGTGGCGCGGAGGTCGTAGCCGCAGGAGGGGCATAGACCGAACGCGGGTCCGTTTGGCAGCAGATGCCGCCACACCCAGGTCAACGGCAACGCGAGAAACACGACGCCAAAGCACCCAAGCGGCACCGCATTCTCCCCCCTCTGTATAGTGCCATCAAAGAGGAATCGCACGTGTCCGTCAGAGATTTGGATTTCCCACGGCGGAGCGTAAGTCACAAGAGGTTGACGAAAGACGAAACCACAGCACGCACGTCGCCGCGAACAGCAACGCCGACACCACCGCCGCGAAGTTGAACGCCCAACGGAGGAGACGCCTCATGTTGCCGCCTTTCCCGCTGGAATTGCGCCGCATTCCGGGCAGCGGTCCGGCGTGGCCCTCAGATCATATCCGCAGAAACCGCAAAGGCCGGCTCGCGCCTGCAATCGGGCCTTCTCCCGTTGGGCGAAAGCGACGCCTATTCGGTAGATTAGATGAAGTGCCAAAGCGAGCATCAATACGATGTAGCCCAAATGGATCGATTTCCCCGGCACTTCGATCATGAAGAGGGCCCAGAGCACCAGCACAGCCTGCAACTCCAACACGTGCGACGGCCGCATCAACTTCCAGTTGTAGCGCCGACCGACCCAACTAACCGGCGACAGGGCTGCCAGCACTGCAACGAACCAATATGGTATAGCGGCGGTCACACGGAAATTCCCCGCCCCAGGTCCCCATTCGCCGCTACCGAAACCGAGCGGGAACTCGTAGTTCCGCTCACCCCAAAAATCCTGAAACGACCCGGTGGACCACCCGACACGCTCACCCGCCGCCGGCACCGGAAGTCGCCGCAGCGCGTACTCAGATGGCGCGTAGCCGCATTCCGTTGAAGCGAAGGTGATTCTTCCGCCGCCGGAGAAGATGCCGGATCGGTACTCATCAAGCAAGCCGTCACCATCGTCAGTGATGCGCACGATACCCCAGTGGTCGTCGATGAAATAGGTTCGCAGCCACATCGTCAGTGTTGCGAGGAACAACAGCGCCGTGAGGGCCGCCGCGAAGTTGAACGTCCACCGGAGAAGACGCTTCATCACGGAAATGATATCGGGCCCAGCGATTAGCCGCACGTCGTTTTGTTCAAGGTTCTCGGCCCGCTCGCGTCCTAATGTCTGCGCACGCAGGCAGTACGGCAGCCGTTGGGTTGAAGGATCGGGGAGCGTTATGGTCCCACAACAGGTGCAAGAGTTCGATGAACTCTAGCACTTATTGTGGCACGATAACCCGCTTGGGGCCAGACGGAATCACGCCACTTCCCAAAAAAGCAGGGGAACAACGCCATGCCAATACTCACCGCTAATTCGGGTCCGTTACGGGGGCGGACATTCAGTACCCTGTGGGAATGGTTGGACGCCAAACAGGCTTTTCAGCAATGTTGCCCCCACAAGAACAGACATCTGATCTCCGGCATCTGCGGCCAAGGGCTTTGGAAACAAACCTGGTCCCGCACTGTCTGTCCCGACTGCCATGCCGCCCTATCGGGGAATATGATGACCGACATCCCTGACTTCGAGGAGCAGAAGGAGCTGGAGGCCGACTTCTGGCGGCGCTACAGGATCGCAAAAGACGGTGAAGCGCCGCATTGGCACTGTCTGATGGGATCGCACCCGCAAGTCGGCGACATCGTTCGCTTCTGCACGTCTATACCCGATAGACAGTTGGCAGTTCGGTGGATGAAGCAAGAATTGAAGCTGTCGAAACTGCCGGCTGATGGAAGGGTCATGGCAGTCGTGGCCGTATAATCGTCACGGTCTATCAGGAAGAGGGATAAGAACGTCAGCTATTCCATCCTGATGGACCAGGCCGTGCAAAAAGGCGTTTACAGCGATATGGATGCACGTTATCGTGTAATAGCCGCAGATCGTGGTGACTGGTGGCCATCCCAAGGAAATGAATCATGGCAGTAAGAGTGCGTACCCCCGAAGAAGAACTCATAAGGTGGCAGAAGCGGCTCACGATTGACTTGCCCGACTTCCTGATGTCCGTCCCCGAGTTGCAGGAACATGAATCTTCCGTTCGCCAACCCGTCACCGCACTCGTTGATGTGCTGGAACAGATCCGCAAGCACGTCCAGACGCCGCACACGGAGGTCGATAAGAACGCCGTGTACGAAGCGTTCCCTGCCACTGGCGGTGCCAGCTTGAAAGAGTTGGTTGACGCCACAAATCTGTCTGAGCCGGTGGTTGAACGAATCCTTGCCGAGTTTTTGGCGGAAAGCAGGATTGTCAAGCCCGTGCCCATCGGCTCGAAGGTCTATTATTATCTGAGGCGCGGCGATGGAGCGACGGTGAAGCTATTAAAGGAATTGAAGCGCTCATAGGATTTTCTCGACTGGTACACCTCAACCGCTTCGTTCCCACGCACGGCAATACCGACTTCTATACGCCTGCACGTAGCGGCGGTAAAGGTCTGGAGCCTCGTCACGCAGCCAGAGCATCATGGCGACCGTCCTGGTGGCGTAGACCATGATCGCCTTTATCTCGGCGTCGGTCAGTCGGCTCAAAGAGTCGTCTTCCAAGAGCGGGGAATACTTGCCAGCGTGGAGGTTCTCGATTGGGCCGTTCCTGACCGACACGGCAACAATTGCGTTGGCTTCGTCCCGGTGGTCGAAGCCGCCGGGGAACACCCGTGCTACTTGCTTGTTGAACTCGTCAAGCTGCTCGGGATTCGTGAAGGATTCGCCGAGCACGAAACCGACGACGGCTCCCATAAACGGCGACATGCCGGGGAACCGGGAGAGCTTCTTCGCAAGGGTCTCCATCGGTGAGCATTTTACCGTTCCGTGACAGGCTTCCCACCCCGAGACGCACTCGTCATGGCCGGACGACGTTTCGACCCCGCCACAGGTCGCCGACGAGTTGATCCCCTCGCGCCACAGGTCGCCTTCGAGAAAGGCCGCTTCTTGAGTCCTGCTCAAGCGGCAATCATCGTTGCATCTGGCCGTCGGCGTTGGAGGCTGCTACTCGCACGGCGTTCTCGGGGGGGATCTCCATCAAAGTTGTATCTGGTCGGCGGCGATGGAGGCTGACGAAGTCCCGTTGCCGAAGTCCAGGCCCAAGGTGCCGGCGTCGGTGGCGTTCACGGAGCCGTCGTCATTGGTGTCGCCGTCGGCCCACTCGTCGTTGCTGGAGTTGTAGTACAGCCCGAGGATGCCGGAGTCGGTGGCAGTCACCATGCCAGCGAGGTTGAAATCCCCGGTGTAGGTGTATTTGACGATGATGTCGTATCGGTTGAGAGCTTCGCTGGCCGAGCCGACGACCCACGAGGAGAACCTCGACGCCAAGTCGTTGTTGAGCACCGCGGCGAGCTGGGTGGTTTCGCGGCGGTCGGCGCTGCGGCGTGCCGCCGCCGTCGAGCTGGTCAGTTCATCGCCCGTCCATTTGCCGCCGTTGCGGCCGCCGCCGGCTCCATAGGCCAGGGATCGAAGGGCAGCCAGCTCGGCTTGCCCGAGTGCCTTGGTCCCGCCGGTATGGACGATCAGGTCGTTGTCCTCCATATTCAGCGTGCTGGTGGAGTCAACGGAGAAGGTTGGGTTGCTTGGTGCCCCGGCCGGTCCCACAACCAGGACGTTGTGGTTGCTGTGGGAGCGGGCCGCTCCGAGGCTCACCATGTCGATACCGGCCCCGTCGCTGAGGGTGATCCCGCCGACGTGAATGTCCACGCCGGGCGTGGTGGGTTGATGGACAATTGAGCGGCCGCGCCGCTGGCGACAATCTGCGGCTCGGTGCTGCCGGGGTCGGCGATGATCGTGGAGGGCCCGGTCACCGTCAGGGTCGTCCCGTCCCAGGACGCCTGGCTTGACGGGGCCAGCCAGGCAGGCAACGTGCTGATGGTGTAGTCGGCCACCGCCGGCAAGTGATCGCTGGCGGTGGTCAAGTCGTTGTAAAGCGTGGACGCTGGAATAGAAGATGCCGGCCGACCCGCTGTCCCCGACCGGCTGGAACTCATAACGCACGACCTGCCGGTACTCGCCGTTTCCCGATCCCTCGGGCGTGCCGACCCCCACCGATGCCAGCAGGTTCAGCGTCGAGGTGTCGTAGACCAGGGCGTTGGGACCGTTGCCGTCGGCGTTGCTGCCGTCCTGCGTGGCCTGGTACGGGCTTTCGGCGTAGACCGCCGCTCCGTTGTAATAGCTGTTCAAAATGAAAAGCGCACAGGCCCAGTGGCCGTGCGCTTATTTCTGTGCGAATAAAAGAACGTCGAAGCGGCAGCGGATATTCACGCCTTTCGGCGGCGACGCAGAAGCAGACCGATGGCGGCCAGTCCAGCCAACGCCCCGGAGGCCGGCTCCGGAGTAGACGACGCGGTCAGGGTGAGCGGCGTGAAGCCAATTTCCGGATCGAACGGCAAGTCATCGTTGGCCGTCGCGCTTGCGAGGTTTTCGGTCTGGTCGCTGGCTGAGAGGAGCAACTGGCTGGGGCTGCCTGTCTCAGTCACTTCAAACCCGGCAAAATCGTTGATGGTGTAGTCGAACGAGGCCGCAAGGGTATCCGACTTGGCTGAGCCGGCCGTAAAACTGCCGGTCAGGATCACCGACGGCGACGTGCCGCCGACAAATGTGCCGGGTGATTGGATGCCAAAGACCCCGGACACGGTATTGCCGCTGGCCGTCCCGGCTGTGAATCCCGTGCCACTTTGCCAGGAACTGGCCAAGGCGGGCTGAGCCAAGGTTGCGCCGGCGGTGTCGGTCAGGTTGAGGGACATCGAATTAACTCCGTCGGCCGAGGTTTGCGTGCCAAGGACAATAGCCGGAGGGCCGTTGTAACCGTTTGAGTTGCTGGAGCCCGGTGCGGCAATCTGCTCCAGCACTTCGTAGAAGACCGTCTGTCCGGGAAGAACGGCTAAGCTCGAGGTGTAATTCGAGCCGCCATTGGTATTCCCCTGAATAAAGACAGAAACCAGTGGCTGGGCCGACGCGCTGCCCACCGCGCCAAACGATGCGGCGATGATTGAGGCGGCGGCGAACTTCCCTGCTGATGCTCTGTTGCGAGTTTTAGTGCAAAACCACATGTATGTTCCCTTAATTCTCTCCACTCCGGTGGATAAAACCCGCACCCCCAATGGCCGGGCTGGCTTCCGCGACGAGAAAGCCAGCCCATGCCATCGGGGTTTAGTACGAGTGACAATTGGATATTTTTCGTCTGAGATCACGCGATCTGATGACGGCGGCGAACAAACCCGAAAATCCCGAGCCCGCAGACCAAGGCCCCCAACGCCGGAATTACGCGCGGGGCCGGGACCACTGGACTGCCCTCAGTAATGGTCAGCGGCGTAAAGCCGACGAATGGATCGAACGGCAAGTTACCGTCGGCGGTCGCGGTTTGACGGTTTTCGGTATCCGGAACCGCCGCGAGAGCGGTCTGGCCGCTGTTAAGGTCGTTGTATTGGAACCCCGCATATTTGTTAATTACGGAGTCGAACGAGGCCGCGAGGGTGTCCGATGTTGCCGTGCCGGCCGTGAAACTACCGGTCATGAATTGCACGGGGGACGTCCCGCCCGTGAAATTACCGGGCTGCTGGATGGCAAAGATGCCATTCACTGTGCTGCCAGTGACGGCCCCGGTGCTGGCTCCAGTTCCCTGCATGAACGGGCTGGTGAGACTGGGCGCAGGCAACGCTGCGCCGCTGCTATCGGCCAAGTCGAGGGAGATCGAATTGATCCCGTCGACGGAGGTTTGCGTGCCGACGACAAAGGGTGGAGGGCCTTCGTAGCCGTTCTCATTGCTGGTGCCGGGCGCGGCAATCTGACCGACCACCTCGTAGTACACCGTTTCTCCCGGAGTGACACCGGTCAGGGTACTCGAGTAGTTCGAGCCGTTGGTGGTGCTGCCAAGGACTTGAACGTTAACTAAGGGTGCGGCATGCGCCAGGGTCGCGGTGCAAACCGCGGCGGAGGCGGCCAAGACCCAGGATTTGCGAGAGGATTTCACTGGTCCGTTCCTTTCAAAAGAGGACTGAAACCAAAAGGGATTTGAGTCCCAGAACATGAAGGACTCATTAGTGTTCGACTAATGTTACAGAATTTGCCACCCGCTCTCCGGACCGGCCGGTCCTTCGTCGGCTCGGTCCGGAAAGCGGGAAACAAGGCAAAATCAAAGCTGTACCTGGTCGGCGGTGATGGTGGCCAGGGAGGTCCCGTCGTTGAAGTCCAGGCCCAGATTGCCGGCGTCCGTGCTGTTCACGGAGCCGTCGTCATTGGTGTCGCCGTCGGCCCACTCGTCGCTGCTGGTGTTGTAGTGCAGCCCGAGAACGCCGGAGTCGGTGGCGGCGACCGAGCCAGCGAGGCTGAAGTCCCCGGTGTAGGTGTACTTGACGATGATGTCATATCGATTGAGAGCTTCGCTGGCGCTGCCGACGACCCACGACGAGAACCTGGAGGACAGGTCGTTGTTGAGGACCACGGCAAGCTGGGTGGTTTCCCTGCGGTCGGCGCTGCGCCGGGCCGCGGCCGCCGAGCTGGTGAGTTCATTGCCGGTCCAGTGACCGCCGTTGCGGCCGCCACCGGTCCCATAGGCCAGGGATTGAACAGCAGCCAGCTCGGCCTGTCCGAGAGATTTGGCGCCGCCGGTATGGATGAGCAGGTCGTTGTCCTCCATGTTCAGCGTGCTGGTTGAATCCACGGAGAAGGTTGGGTTGCTTGATGCCCCGGCCGGTCCCACAACCAGCACCTCGTGGTTGCTGTGCGACCGTGCGGCGCCCAGCGAGGCGACGTCGACGTCGGCGCCGCCCGTAACGGTCAGGCCGCCGATGTGCACGAAGAGGCTGCCGTCGGTGGGGGCGATTTCCAGACCGGCCGTGCTGCCGTTGACGGTGATGTTGGGCTCGTCCCCGGCGCCGCCGTTGAACTGGGTCTCGTTGGGGTCGGCGATGATCGTCGCGGTGCCGGCGGTGATGTTCAGCGTCTCGGCGCTCTGGTTCCAGGTCACGCTGGCGCCAGCCGGCACGGACAGCCAACCGGGGTAGTTAGAAACAGTCGACGTGCCGTTGACGCTCAGGTCGGTAGTGGAGTTGTTGCCGCCGTCGTTAATGTACCACGTGCCGCCGGTGCTGGGCGCACCGTAGGGGACGATGCGGAAGGTGACAACGGTGCCCATCGGCAGGTTCTGAAGTGCCGAAATGCTTGACAGGTTGATCGGAGCGACTGTGCCGCTCACGGAGGACCCCGAGGCGCCGAAGAGGTTGGTCTCGCTGTACCCTGTGATGGGTGTAAACGTGGAATTGGCCGAAGTGCCGATCTCGTACTGAATCTCGCCATTGGCGGGGCCGGTAGCGCTGTGACGGTAATTGAGGTTGATCGAGCTGAGAGAATCCGAATACCCGGAGCCGATGGTCAAGCCGAAGGTAACATAGTCGCCGGCGGTGACGGCGGCGGCGGCGGTCGAGGCCGTGGTCGAAAAGCCCGTTCCGCCCCAGGCGTTGGCGGCGCCGGTGCCGGTCGTGCTGATGCCGGCGCCGCGCGTCAACTGACCGGAGTTGGTCACCGAAGGATCGGTGACGGTATCGGCAAGGGGCGAGGTGCCGAACTCGTTGCCGGTGGTGCCTCCCTGGCCGTTGAGGTCCCAGGCAATCAATTGGCTGCCGGTGACGGTGAGTGAGGCTGTCGAGGTGGCCGTGGCGCCCGTGAAATCGATGGCGACGGCCTCGTAGGGGTAGGGTCCGGCGGCGAGGCCGGCCGTGGGGATGCCGGACAGCGTCCAGGTCGAACCGTTCTGTACGCCGGTGCCGAGGAAAGTGGGAGTGGGCGTGCTGGTGTTGTAGAAGTTGACGGCTTCGATCGGGTCGCTGGGATTCCCGTCGGTGACGTTGCTGGCGGTGAGGGTCGCCAGCGACCCTGTGACCACCGGGCTGGCGGTGAAAGACCCAATCGCCGGCGTGCCGGGCGTGCCTTGCTGGACCCCGATCGATACGGACGTGGACCCCGAGGCCCAGTCGGCATATACCGTGCTGTTGCCAGGCGCTGCCACGATCCGGAATTCGTCTCCGGCGTTCAGGTAGCTGATGAGCGTTGCTTCGGTCGCCTGGCTGTACCCTATCAACGGAACCGACAGGACATCGCCGCCAGTTGTGTCGGTCAGATTATACACCCCGAGGAGCAACGGCGTGCCAAATTGGGCGCCGAAGCCGTTCGGCTCCTGAGTGGTGTCGAAGAAGTGCGGGTTCTTCGACTGCGGGGAAGATGGGAGGATGTTGCTCGATGCGTCGGGAACCAGGTAGAAGTCAACCGGGCCGGCCACAACCGATGGCTCGTTGGTCAGGCTCAGCGTGATGTTGTCGATCGCCGTCACCGGGGTTGTCTGTGCCGATCCGGTGAAATCGACCACGCCGTAGGACGGATATGTGCCGGCGGCGGAGCCTTCGGCCTTGATCTCGGTGTCAACGTACGGTCCGCCCCCTTCGACGTCTGCCGCGTCGGTGATGGCGGGTGTCAAGGTCGTGGTGGGGGCAGTTGAGGCGTCGCTGATCGTAAGGATCGCCGCCGACTGGCTTCCCAGGCCGCCGATATCCGATGAGCTTCCGGTCATTGGGCTGGCCAGGGTGATGCTCAGGGCCTTGTCGCCGCCCTGGGGCGTCACATCGGCGACCGGAATGGTGAAGGTGGTGGTCGCACTGCCGGCCGCAAACGTTGCGGTTTGGTTGGTTTCAGCGGTGTAGTTGGTGCCTGCGATCGCAGTACCGTTGCTGGTGGTGTACTGCACGGTAGCGGTGTCGGCGAAATCCGTCGGCGTTCCCGCGGCATTGTCGCGGGTCAAGGTGATGGTGGCGTTGCCGCCGGATTCGATCTCGCTGTAGGTTGGGTTTTGGAACGAAATGAACTCGGGCACCTGATTCACGGTTTGAGCCGCCGCGATTGAAAGCGTGGGCGTTTCACCGGCGTAGAAGCCGGCCCAGTCGGCGGCCATGGCGACGACGCCATACGTCTCGGGGGTTACCGCGAGCCGGAAATTCGATCCCGCGTTCAGATCAGCGATCAGGTCGGACGCGACTGTTGAGGGAATGGTGGCGGGCGTGTAGGTGTCGTATCCGGCGGTGTTATTGAAGCTGAAGGTCCCGATCAGGATCGGGGTAGTGTGGAACTGGCTGGACAAAAGCCCGGACGGGGTGGCGGAGGTGCTGAAGGACAGGCTCGAGGTCGGGGTGGTTGCGTCGCTGTCCGGGAGGAAATAGACGTTGAAATTGCCGATGTGGCCGCTGTAGTTATCGGTACCGCTCGCGTCGGTGTTGAAGATCTGCAGCGACAAGCTGTCGATGCCGCCAGTGTTGACGGTGGTGCCGAGAGTGGGATAGAGCGCCGGCGTGGTGCTCGGTGAGAACTCGAGCACCTCGTACGCGAGGTAGCTGAAAGAGCCCGTCCCGGCCGCAGAGTCGCCGACGACAGGAGCGTAGGTCGTGCCGTAGGGGCCGGAAGTTTCGATATCGGTGACGCTGGAGGCGGTTCCGCTGAGGTTCAGCGCGCTGCCGGTGAGGTTCGAGGCGTTCGCGGAAGTATACGGGGCATCGGCAGTGACGTCGGCAAAGGGTGCGACCGCAGAGCTGCCGTCCAGCGCCCCGCTTGTGGTGAATCCAGTCGGGCTGCCCAGAGTTACGGCGTATTCGCCGGCCGTCCAGGTGCCGCCGCTCGTGTAGGTCTTCGTCGAGGTCACCGGAAGGGTCAAACCCGAATCGTGATAGAGGGAGAACGTGGTGGTGCTGAGCACCTTGGCGAACCAAATACCGTTGGCGGTGGTGTTTCCCCCGACGCTGGCGATCGTGACCACGCTGCCACTGGTCAGGTTGGCCATGCTGGCCGCGGAGGTGGTAATGACGATCGGATTGGATCCTGTCGGGTCGGTCGCGCCGGTGATTGAGCCGGTAATCGGGGCACTGACCCCTGTGGTGATCGGGAAGGTCCCGGCGGCGACCGCCTGCCCCGCCGCAAAGTTGACGGTCCCGGTGTAGGGTGTGCCGCTGGAGTTGGTGGTGACGGTATAGGGCACGGAGCCGGCGTCGGCGGTGCCGCCGGTGCGGTTCACGGAGAAGACTGCTGTGCCGTCGGAGTCGTTGACCAAATAGGTCGAGCTGCTCAGGTTGAGGGCTTCAGCAGGACTGGTGATGCTGAACGCTGCCGTTGGTGCGGGAATGGTCTCATTCGGGTTGCCCGAGACGAAGGTGAGCGTGATGTTGAAAGAGAGAGCGCTGGTCTGACTGGATACATAGGTAGGGGTAACCGTAAAGGTCTGGGCAGCGGCTGAACCAGCGGGGAATGTGAGCATCCCGCTTGCCGCCGTGTAGTTGGTGCCCGCCAGAGCCGAGCCGTTGCTGGTGGCGTAGCTGACGGTGTCCGCGTCGCTGGTGTCACCGAAGCGATTGACGGTGATGGTGACGGGACCGGCGGTGCTGGGGGCGGTATATGTTGTCGTGCTGAAGGCGAACTCGGGACCTGGAATGACATTGAGTGTCGCCGGGTTCGAGGTCATGGAGCCGGAAGCGTTCGTAAAGACCGCTTCATAGGTGAACCCGTTTCCCGCCAAGGTGGTGTTGGGTACCGTCAGGGTCGTAAATATGGCACCGGGAATGGGTTGGTATCCCTGTCCGTTGTTTTCGTTCTCCTCCCACTGAACGCTGACGTTGGTTCCGTAGGCCTGTGCGGAAAACGTTGCGGTGGCCCCTTGGACCGCGGCTTGACTGGTCGGTTGCGTGGCCGTCGTCAATGTCGGGGCACCAGCCGGCTGCGGGACAAACGCGATGCCGCGGAAGGCCTCGTTGGCGGACGCAGTCGCCAGGACCGTCAACGGGGGGGTCGCGGTGAAATCGGAACCCGTGGCGGCGTTGTACCCGGAAGAATCGGTAATGGTGTAGATCGTGCTCGCTGTGCTGATGAACAGTTGCTCGCCGGCGGCGGTCGGCTCGGCAACAATGCCGGTAACGCCCGCCAGCGGGGTCCCGCCCGCCGGGTACTGGCCGATCTCTCCATTCAAAACCCAACTGCCGCTCACGAGCGACAATTTATCGACGCCATCATTGTAGTCGTCGGCGACGTAGAGCGTGTCCGGGGAAGTGTCGCCGGGGTTGAGCGTTGCAAATGCGAACTCGCGCGAGTACCCGACGCCTTGGTCGGAAGTTCCGGAAAAGTTCACGCCAGGCAGCTCGGTCAGCGTCTGACCGGCAGTTGTCGGCAAGCCGGCGCCGACCGACGTAAGCGGGTCGCTCGAGTTGTTGGGAGTGACATAGAGCTGACCGTTGCTGATCTCGACGCCGTAGGTGGATTGCGCGTTCAAGACAGTTGCATTTGACGTCGAGCCGACTGTCGTATAGTCGATGCCGTTTCCGCCAACTGCGTAGACGCCATTGGCCCCATCAGGGCTTGCCGCACCCCAAATGCTGGTTTCGTTGAACGCGGTGCCGAGGGTGGTTGATGTGTTGACTGCGCCCTGTGATGAGACCACGCCGACTTCGCGGGGGATCACGGTATTGTCAGTCCAAGAGCCGGCGCCTGTGACGGTGCCGGTCGCCGAAACGCCGGTGCTGAGAGCGGCAGTGGTATAGAGGGAGAATGAGGTTGAACTTACGAATTTCGCGTAGTAGGTGCTCTGGGAGGGGCTGAAGGTAACGCCAGGCAGGCTAACCGTCACGTTGTCGCCACTTTCGATAGAGCTGCCGCTTGTCACAGTGAGCACGGTTGGCGTCGCGCTGGACGCCGCCGAGATCGTCCCCGTGTTGGTCGACGTGTTGGTGGTGGCCACGCCGACTTGTCCAGCCGGAGCGTCGTAACCGGGGACAAGAAGGTTTTGGCCGTTCGCCGACAGCGTCAGGCTTCCTTCGCTCTTTCCGTTTGTTGAGGTGCCGGTGGCCGTGAGGGGGTTGGTAGAGCCCGAAGTCGAAGGCAGGGCGATCGATTGGACCAGTGTTCCCGTTGGGGAATACTCATCGATGCTGACTGGGGCCGCGGCGGCGCCCAGGGCGGTCGAGCCGTTCCCGACCTGGTAGACCGCCAGATCGCCGGGCTGGAAAGCCGCGAAAAGCACGCGTTCTTCGATTTTCTCAATGACGCTGGCGATGGCCTTACGGCCTTTTCGAATTGAGCGAGTACGCATAATCATAGCTCCCAAAAACCCAGCCCGCCAGCCACGCAATCGCTTTCCAGAGGCACCTGCCACGGACCGATCTCTGGCATCGGGCAAACATCAGATCAGGGCGGACTCACGACCCGAAAAAACGTCTCGACATGTGGCCTCGCGACCTTCCGTCCTTTTCTGACGGACACGACTATAGCCGGCCCCCGCTAGCAGAATATTTTCTTGGAGTGAAGCTTCAAAGGTATTTCTATTACGGGACGTGCCGCGCTCGGGACGCAAAGTGAATGGGCGAGGTGAGAGGTCGAAGCGTTGGCCGAAAGAGCGCGCGCAAAGGCCCACTGTTACGGACAATGCCCACACTATCAACGTGGCATTCGACTTTTGCTCTTGACCTGCGAAGTTATGATGAAATTTATTCTCGTTTCGTTGGCATTTCATTTGGATTTCGATAATCATTGCGGTTTAGAGCGCGAGCCGCGACCGTTATGATTCGAATCAACCCACTCACTCGCGCTCGCGGCTCGTTAATTGTTCATTTTGAAAGCTGCAAGCATGCCATTAGCGTTTACCTTATTTTGCGCTAAATCAATGGATTTACCCCAACGGTCTATTCAACTCGCATCGGTTCTGATGTTAGTAGTGGGACATGGAAAATGGATGTCCGTGCAGCGCTGACCGAAGCGGCGGAAGAAGTCGCATCCGCTGCCGGGGTGGCGGATTTACTCTTGTCGAGTTGCTCGTGGTGATCGGAATCATCGCCGTGCTCGTCGGCATCCTGTTGCCGGCTCTGCAAATGGCACGGCGCCAGGCGAGGTCGGTGGTCTGCCTGGCGAACATGCGCTCCATGCTCCAAGGGGCGGCCGTTTACTGGAACGAATACAATGGATACTTTCCGGGGCCCAACACGTCCGGTGCCGGTCTCACCGCCGGCGGCGCCTACGGCGGATTGCCCAGTTCGCCGTGCAGCAATTTTGATTGGGCATCGCCATCGGTTGGGGACAGCATGAATTTCCCCAGCGATCAACTGGAAAAGTTCGAGACGATTTGCACCACGGACTTGCGATGTCCCGAGGTCCAGCTCCAGTACTCCGAGCTGTTCCAGGGGCCGCCGCTACCGCATGGCAACCCTGTCATCTTCAGCTACTGCACTCCGACCTGGTTCCACTTGCTGCCATATGCATATGGGACGAAGGGCAACGTGGAGGCGGATGACGGTAACGAAGCGGTGCTTATTCCGAAAACGTACGCGCCGCGATTGAACATGGTCGGCGACGCGTCGTCGAAACTCTTCTTGTTCGAGGGTGCGCGGTATTGGGACGCGGGGGAAGGCAACGGACTGTTTCTCGACTACAGCACGGTCACCAAAACAACCGGTTTGAGCGGCTCACCTCAGGGCAGCTTCGACTCGCGCGGGCCGGCGTTCACTACGTCGGCCTCGGGCGAGCCTTACACCATGGACGCAACGGGAAAACCGACGCCGCTTTACATACAGGTTGCCGGCCGGCACCCCGGCTATCGGATGACGGTGGGCTACTTTGATGGGCATGCGGCCCAGCTCACCTACATCGAGGCGCGCGACATCTCCCTCTGGGTCCCCAGAGGAACGACCGTCCAAGTTCCCTTCAACCTGTATCCGGAACCGTATAACAAATCATATAGTTTCGGGGAGTCGGTCAATTAACGACAAGGTTGGGCCCCGGGCTCATGTACATCTGGTAAATGTTGTTGTTTGGGCCGCTTGCCATCATCTCGCTCTGGGGAATTACAGCTCCAAGAGGGCACCAATAACGGGGGTCTGCCCCAGTGGCGCCGTCAAGCGTTTCCACGTGCCCGTCGAAGAAGGCTGCGTTGAATTTATAGTTCCCAAGTGGCACATTCGGCAAGCGGCTGCCATGGCGCATGGCGTATGTGATCGGCTCACCCGGCTGGAAGGCTCGAGTATCGAGGTCCCACGGACCGTAGTCCGCATATTGGCCCCCAGGAGACGATCCCGAGTTATTGTATCCCAGGTTATAGTCCGGCGCAGGCCCGCTGGTCTCGCACCAACGAGCCCCATCGGCAATGAAAATCTTATCCGAACTGATCCCGATGTGACCCGTATTGGGGTAGTAGGTCCCCGTATTCACCCACGGCTGGGTCGAGAGGTGATCGGGGTCACTACTGCCGCCACTGCCGTCATATTTATAGAGGAAGATGGAAGCGGTGTTATAGGAGACCATCTGCGTCACGATCGTGATGGGCGAGCCGGAATACGGCGCCACGACGATGTCGTTTTCCGGGCACTGAAAAGGCGCGTACGTAGATAGGAAGTTGAATCGACTCGTGCGGCTGGCAACGGTGTTGCCTTGATCGAAGTCGGCGCCCATGAATTGAGCGACGGGCGATGTCCAATCCCAGGTTTGGCAAATGGTAGGGCAATTAAAATCGCTGTATCCAGTGCCGGTATTGAGGAACATCCCCGATGTCCAGGGGCTTCCCAGAATAGCCCCGTTGTTGTTTTGCGCGTAAGCAATCATCGCGATGGCGATCTGGTGTAAGTTGGACGTGCAAACGGTAATGTTCGCCGCTCGGCGCGCCAGCCTTAAGGCGGGGAGGAGGATCGATATCAAGACCGCAATAATCCCGATCACTACGAGCAATTCCACCAGCGTAAAACCCGCAGGCGACGCTTTCGTGAGCCGTCTTACTTTGCATGTTCTTTTGGCCATTGAATTCGTCCTTGATTCAGTGAGATCTGCTTAGGTACTCTTGTTGCGTGGGAGGGGGCTTGGAATTGGGACCGGGCTTGGGGTTGTGGCCAACCACGAGGCGACCACAATCCGGGCAGAAAGTGGGCCCAGGCTTCCCCACGGATGAATTCAGTAGTACCCAGGTGGGTTCGCTTTTGATGCCGCCGTCTGCCGTCCAATAGCAGCCCTCGGCTGGCATGCCGGAGTTCTTCCCGCTGTACGGTGACAGGATCGGCAGAGTTTCGCCCATCTTGTTCTTGTGCCTGAATGGCTTTCCGGTCTCGGTGCAGATGTAAGTCGTGTAGAAAGCCGAATCAGGCGTACTACTTCGAAAAAACGTAGCGATCTGCACCCCCGCGATTGCGAGCAGCACGATTGAAGCAACGATGACCACGAGCTTTCCGCCTCGGGACTTCAGCCATTGTCTGAACTGATCCATCCGGCATGCTCCAACAATACAATTACCACTCATCGTCTTAGATATGTTGTAAATCGCGTCAGAGCGAGGTCTTACGCGAACTATGCACGCTGGGTAAACCTTTTACGTTACCAAACCGGCGGACTCGCTCAAGCAGTTCGCGCAATCTAAACCAACAATTAGCGCAGCTCCGCTACGCCCGGAGAAGCGGCAGCGGCAAAACCGTCATAACTGTCGCCGGTAGCGGAGTTCGTGACCAGCGCTGCCGGGGGAAACGTACCCTTGAAGGCACCGCTATCCGTCAAACTGAAGCTGAGGTTGTTGATTCCGTCACAGAGAATCGTCCCCTTTCCCGGGTGGGCTGTTTTGCTGGTGATCTTGTACGTTTTTCTACCAACATACGGAAAGCTGAAAGGTGACATCCATAGATGTCACCCCTTAAGCGTCCTGCTACTGCCCATCGCCCGCTCGAGCCCCTCGACGTCCTTTCCCTCGGATCGGAGCCCGTCGCATCGCGCTTTAACATCCCGGAGTATGGCGTCGCTCGTTTTCCGCGTGTCGTCGCTAACGGCGTCGTCGCCGGCGGCAACAACCCCGAGCGTGAGGCCGGTTATCGAGTCCTGCGACTGCGCCCCGGCAATGACCCGGGCAACTGAGCGCTCGATGGCACCGCGCCTCCCCTCGGCTGAGGTAACAAAGAGGTAGGTCAGGACTGCCTGCAAGAATCCGCGGTTCTCTCGAAGCGGTTTCTCGCCGAAGCCATGCTCTTCGGACCCATCGTCCGTCCGTCGCCGGAACTCGTCGATCACCAGCAGCGGGTTCGGCTCCTCCAAATTTGCAGCGCCCTGAGCTCGGGTGGCCTTGGCGACAGGCGGCGCGCCAGCGCGCCTGCGGCGCGCGTCGACCGCCGGAGCCACCCATTTTTCCCATTCGCGCGGCAGCAAGTAGTTTGGGGAACACTTCGCCTCACCCTCCGCGTAGCTGTTGAAGCGGCAGACGACAAGCGACGGGCCGTCGCGAAACGGAGCGAACTCCGGCCCCGGGTCCGGGCCGCCGTTGACGGGCGTGTACTTCCAACGGTATCCAAACGTTCTCTGCTCCGGGGTCCTCGAAAGCGTTCCTAACGCGATGGTGCCCTCCTCGAGATGAACCTCGGGCGAACGATCGGGCACAAGTCCCGCCTTTGACGGGTCAAAACGCATCGTAACCTCTTCGTGGGGGCCTGCGGGATCAGGCGTCACCCGCGCGAGCACCCAGACCGATCTACCGCGCGCGTCCGCAATCTGATCCAGCCTCATGCACGCCGCGTCGCGCAGTGCACGTGCCGCGTACCCCTGCTCCTGGTCGGTCGCCCCACTTGCGCCCGTGGCCAGCGCGACGGCCAGACCGACGATGAACACGAGGGAAGTCTTTAGAAACGATGGATGTCGTTGCGTGGATACGGGAAACGTGCCGCATTCGGGGCACCTGCCCTCGCTGGCGCGAAGGTCGTACCCACACCTGCGACACTGTTTTTGGATCCCGTGTGCCCTCCGGTGCCGCTGCACGGCCGATCCGAGCGCCAGACACGGCGTGACCGCAAAGATCGCGAGCGGTAACCAGAATGGGAGGAGCACGACATACGACCTACCGTACGGTCCTGGAAGGAAGCTGCACACTTCATCCCCGGTCGCGATCCAAATCCCAGCGGCTCGGAACCCCGTTCCGGCCCAGCTTCGGTGGTTGGTGGCGAAGGTGGCGACGGAGCCCGCGGGGCGGCAGCTCATACATCGTCCGAAGGCGCTACCCCGGATGGCGGGCGCATTCGACGCGTTCCCGAGCAGAGCTGTATGTTGCAGCTCGACGCCTCGCAAGGTTACCGTAACCTCGCATGATGCTTTGTCGCTAATTTGGTACATTTGCAAATCGTGCACACATGTCCAAGCCCATGCGAGCGCGGTCACCACGGCAGCGGCGGCGAAAATAGCACAAAGAACAGGTCCTGTCCGTCGCTTAGCACGCATTACCGCGGCGCCTAGGGCAGCCGGCAGCAAATACTCTTGCCTGCTGTACGTTTTCCTCATAGCCGCAATTCCTCTCTGTTCGCGGCGTTTTCGGGGCGCGCCGGCTTCGTCGTGGCCTTGCCGTCCGCGCGGTCGAGCGTTGCCTTGAGGTACTGGTCATCGTGAATAGCTGGTTCAGACGCAAGGCGATGCCGGATGCGTGCCACCAAGCCCATGGCTGCCTCACGAGGAGCGCCGGCGCCCGAGTCTCTGGTGACGGTCCAGGCCGCAAGCGCGAGCGGGCGCAGGGCATCGGCGTCCCGGGCCTCATCAATTAGCCGGCCGATCACGGGCGAGGCCGGATCAGCAGATGCTGTCGTGAGACCGAGCAGGACGTATGCACACGCGGCTCGGTAAATCGGATCGCCCGCCGTAAGCGCCCTCGCAAGGCGAGGATCCTCCGGCCGTGCTCGTGCGATCCTCCGAAACGCCGCTACCGAAAGAAACGGATTAGGGTCGTCGAGCAGCGTGGGCGGATCGCGGCCCTCCTTCGCCGGCTCGTCAACGCGCAACGATGGATGGGCCCTTAGATAGGCCACGGCGCCGGCTACCGAGTCTCGCCACTCGTCGGGAATCAATTGGACTTCGCCCAGCGTCCCGGAACCATCCTTGACGTTCCCGGCGGCAGCCACGATCGTTCCCCCCGCCGCCTCAAACAGCGGATCGTAGCGAATCGGCCCATTGCTGCGTCTCGGCAGTAGGGCCACCCAGGTGTAGCGATGCATCACCGGCAAAGGGCCAGCATCGAGAGAAGCGTTGATGACGCAACGACCTCCGTATTGGGCCTTAGCCGACATGCCCATTTCAAGCGGGCGCGGCCCCCCCTGATCTGGCGTAACCCGCGCCACAACCCAGCAGTTCCCCGGTGTCGCGAGCGCGGCGCGTAGGGGTGCAAGCGCGGCGACGCTACGAATGACGCTTTCATCCCTCTCGGGGAGCGATGTTGGGCGACCAAATGCCGGGTCCGGCGGCGACGGCGCGCTAGCTAACAATGCAAGCACTAGGTGCAAATACATGATTCACGTCCGTTCGTCTGCGCAGGGCGCAGTTCAGCGCTGAAACTGCTGGGTTGCGTTGCCGACCACGGCCGGGGCCGCGTCTGGTTTTACATCGTTGGCGAACGGTGCGGCCAACACGGGGCCATCCGCGGGCCTTGGGGCAAAGTCCGTGCCCAAGGGCTTCGCCATTTGCGCCTGTGCAGGGGCCACCCCAAGGCTGGCCCCAACATTTAGGTCCCATGTGGTTTCGCTAAGGGGAGCGATCGCTGTGTTCGTGTTTGAGTCGAAAAGAACGGCCCAGACGTCTTAGTTCCCGGTTGTACATTCTGAAGCCATTGCAGCAACTGGGGGTTTGTATACCCCGCGGTTTCCGTCGACCCACCAGCCAAGTTCTGAACGATGCCGACGCGCAGGCCTTGGATCTGCGGCGCCGCAGGGTTCATTCCTAGAACGCTAATGGTTGCCTGGGCCGAATAGGTGGTGGTGTAAGTCTTTTGACCATTCGCGTCGACAGGGTAAAACGCCCCGTTGTTTGCAAGCTGATAGGAGCCGACCGCGGTGACCGTAATCGACGGGTTGGTAAGCCAGAAGACTGTCGCTCCCAATTGATCAAGAACCACCCCGCCGGCACGGCCGGCGATGTTGCCGGTTACGCGCACAGACGCGTCGGCGAGGTCGAGGCTTGCAGTCAGGCCCACTGCGGGCAGGTGCAACCAAGAGTGGTCGGTCGGCAGCGCGAATGGCTGCGTTACCGGTTGCGTTGGCAGCGGAGACGCGGGCTGAGGCGTGGGCGCGGGCGAGGGCGCGACCTCGCCGAAGCCTAGATGGCCATCCGGGTTGTCGAGCGTCACTGTCATGTTTGGGGGCGGGGCCCCGACCGCACGGACGGCGACATCCATGATGGGTTGGCTCGCCGGAATGTCGCTTCCATACGCCGGCGTACTGAGCATGACCATGTCGTCCGACGTATCGGGTGTATTGTTGAACTCCATCTGAACCGTGTAGACGTAGACGTTAATCGTCCGGGTCGCGTCCAGTTGGCCTCCGTATGAGTTGGTGCGAGTAAAACTGTCCGCCCTTTAACGGGAGAGTTGACCGCCGCGGGAGTCCCGGCCCCATGCATGGCGATCGAGAGGGACAATAACCTGAAGGGCGTGGGATGCAATCTTAATTTACCGCATTAGCGCCATCTTATCGGAATGAGCGTGGCGGTGCCGGAAAGCGGGACACGCGAAACTCCGAAATCCTTATGCCCTCTCGTCCGGCAGCAAGAGGCCCTTGGAATCATACACCGGTTCTGAAAGCGGGTGCGTGCGGGAGACCAGCCGACTGAGCTTGCCCTGAACCGCCTGGCCGAAAACGGCGGCCAGGAACAAAGGGCTGTCTAGATTGCGCCGCCACATGCGCCGCGGTTCTTTCGCGAAACGATAGGCCCACTCGGTCCCGGTGCGCCGCATCCAGGCGGGGGCCCAGGGCATTTTGCCGCTATGGAAATCGAAGGCGGCGCCGACCCCTATCATCGCGGTGGCGTGGATGCGTCCGAGGTGGCCGGTCATCCATTTTTCCTGTTTGGGAGCACCCAGCCCGATCCACACCACGTCGGGTTTGGCCGCGTTGATTTCATTGACCATGGCGGCGTCCTCGGCGGCGGTGAGGTCGCGAAACGGCGGGCAGAGCGAGCCCGCGACCTTCAACCCGGGAAATCGCCGGATCATCGCGTCAGGGAGCCTGGAGGCAACGTCCTCGCTGCCGCCGTAAAAGAAATGCCGCAGGCCCAGGCTTCTGCCTTCGTCGCAAACCTGCAGCATCAGCGCCGGGCCGGTGACCCGGTACTGCTTGCCATGGCCGAGGATCCGGGCCGCCACCACGATTCCGACGCCATCGGGCAGGGTGATGTTGGCGATACTGGTCGCCTCGCGCATTTTGGCGTCGCGTTTGCACATCATGACGCTGTGCGGGTTGGTCAGCACCACGTACCCCCGGCGGGCCGCGCGGCGCCACCCATCGATCACGGGCAGGATTTGGACCTGCTTTAGAAAATTGACGTCGATCCCACCGATGTTTGCGGTTTTGATCGTACTCATAGCTTATTCACACAGGTTCTGGTGTTTCGCACGGCAGAAACGAACCCGCTACCTCACAAGGACGGTAGCTAAGAATTGGTCCTTCCCATAGACGCCGTCGGCATCTCACTCCCTTGCGGAGCGGGTTATAGCGACCGAAGGTGTGGGGACTGTTGGACTCATCTTTTATTTGAATGAAAGTTCCAATAGCGCGCCCGGATGCCGGCGCGCGTGACAGGAACCTCAGCAATTGACGCGGCAGCAACAAGTTAACCTATCGCAGAGGGCTCTTCACCCGCCGGCGAGAGGCAATGAGCCGTTAGTTATGGCGCCGGGTCCGGTTAAGATATGGTATGTGAGCGCCACTCCCCGCCCCCGCCAGGCTGGCCGCCTTGCGGTACATGTGAATCAGACGGTCGTAATAGACATTGCGCGAGTATTGCCGGAGGGCCTTTTCGCGGCCCGCCTGGCCCATTTGGCGGCACAGGACCGGGGAGCTCCAGAGTTGCCGGATTTGTCTGGCCAGTTCCACGTCGCTCCCCGGGGTAAAGAGCACGCCGGTGATGCCGTCCTCGACGATTTCCGGGAGCCCGCCAATCCGCGAGCAAATCACCGGTTTTTCGTGGAACATGGCTTCGGCCAGCACCATCGGGAAACCTTCAAACCAGGTGCTGCACAGGACAATGATGCGGCTGCGGCGATAGAACTCTTCGAGGTCCGCGCGGCCCAGGTGGCTGACAAACTCGATGTTTGCCGGGGCGCATTTGACCAGGTCAGCCATTCGATCATATGCCCCGGCGATTTTGAACTTGACGTCAGGGAGGGCGGCGGCGGCCGCCAGCAGGGTCGGTATGCCTTTTTCCGGACTGACCCGGCCCACGAAGCCGACCCAGTCACCCAAGGGGCAGTCCCGGTCGCTTTGGCGGTCATCGATCATGTTGGGCAAGAGGAGGACCCGATCGGGAGGAAAGCCCGCATCGATCAGCCTGCCGCGCTGGAATTCGGTGAGGGCGGCATAGATTGTAACATTTCTATGAAAGAAACGCATTTTTCGCGCAAAGGCGTTGCGGATGGCATAGCCTGTGCTCTTCAGGAGGCCGCCTTCGCAACGATTCAGGACACAGTGGTATTCTCGTCCGCCAACACATTTTTCACAGATTCGGCCCTTGACCATGTGCAGCCCGTTGGGACAGACCAGGCGATAGTTATGCACGGTCATGACCACAGGGACGCCGGCGCGGCGGCATTCGCCGAGCACCGACGGGGAGATGAGCGGGAAAAGGTTATGGACATGGACGATGTCGGGGCGGTCCCGCCTCAGCAGATCGCGGATGATCAACCGCGATGAGAAATTATAGATGCCGGTAAAGAAGGCTTTGGCCTGGCCCAGGGGGCTGCCCGCCAGTTCGGCGCTGGCGCGAGTATAGTCAGAGATCTGGTGGCCGTTTTCTTCGAGGACTTCGCGCATGGAATTGACGACGATCTCCTCGCCGCTGACTTTGCCGTATTCGTTATGGACGAGCAGGATACGCAAGAGATGCTCCGCGAAAGGCTTCAAAGATGAACGGGCCGCAAGGGTAAGCGACCGGTCTTTCGGTAGCATCCGCTCCCTGACGGTCCCGGCTCGTCAAGACGAGCCATTGCCCCTGCCATGCCGACGTCACTACGGAATTTCCGCCTCGCCGATCTACGTCGCCCGGAACCGGCCCTTCCATTGCGAGAGGAGCAGCCGGTCCAGCAGGCCGGCATACCCACGTCGTGAATCGAGGCAGGCTCGAACCGCATTCCAGGCGCCGTCGGCAAATCGCTCCAGCGTCCAGTCGGCGATGATGGCCAGCGAGTGGCGACCCATCGCCGCGCGGCCGGCCTCGTCCAATTCGGACATGCGCCGCAGGAGTTCGGCGAGTTCCTCGCCGCGGTGTGGAGAAAACGTCCAGCCGTTCCGTCCCTGCTCCACCAGCGTCTGGGCGCACCCGCACTCGTCGCTCACCAGCACCGGCAGGCCGCTTGCCATGGCCTCGTTGATCACCAGGCCCCGGGTTTCTCCATGGAAGCTGGGAAGCACCAGGCAAGCCGCCCTGGCGTAGGCCGCCGGCAAGTCCTCCGGAGCGAGAAACGGCAGCAGGTGGACGCCGGCCGTCTCCCGCGCCCGTGCTTCGATGGTCTTGCGCTCCGGGCCGTCTCCCACCAGGACCAGGTCATACGGATGTTTGGCCTGCGACCGATACCGTGCATAGCTCTCCACCAGAAACGGCCAATTCTTCTTGGGGACCTGACGGCCGACGCCGAGAAAGAAACGCTCGGGGAGCTCATGACCGCCCGCCGCACGTCCGGACCGGGACCGGGCGGCTTGTGCGGCATCGGCGAATTTCTGGTTGTCGACCACGTCGTAGCCATAAAACACCCGATCGGGCCTGATCCCGAAGAACTCGCAGGTCGGCAAGTGCGACGCCGCCGGCACCAGCATGGCGTCGACATTGGCGTAGACGCGCTTCTTGATGGCGTTGATCAAACGCGTGCGCGGCACGTCGACCGTGCGGGCATCGTCCATCACCACGACCCCTCGGCGGCGCGCCCGGCACCAGCGAACCGCGGTGGCCCCCGGCGTAAAGGCCACCGGGCCGCAAATCACCGCATCCGGCCGGGCGCGCTCCAGCGACGCCCACACCCGCGCCGAGACCTCGGATGGAGGCAACGACGCCAGATCGCCGCTCTCATAGAGTCGCATCCAGCGCAGCGATCCATTCTGCGTTCCGCCGGCGAACGCGTAGTTCCCCAGCCCGCTGGATATCGCTTCGATCACCAGAAGCTGCGCATCTTCGCAGGCGGCGCGAGCCGCCAGTGCTTGCAGACGCGCCTGCCAGTACAGCGGAAAGTCCACGTGCGTGATGGCGATCTGCAACATGGGAGTTTCACGAGCCCACCTCGACGCCTGTGCCACAGATTACCTCGCGGCGTCCTTTGAATGCCCGAACCATCGCAACATAGCTGTAACGGGCCAACCGCGCGGCCCGCGACGAAAGCAGCGTCGACAGCATGTAAATCAACAGCTTGGGCGTCCATCCCAGGTAATTGCCCGCTTTGCGAAACTCCTGCCTGGCGCGGCCCATGTCATTGGCCCCGATCCAGCAAATCCCGCGCATCCGGTGCCACAGGCCGATATAACGAAGAAGCGACTTTTTCCCCAGGCCGTTGCCCTGAGTCAATAATTCAGCCAGGCCCTGCCCGACCGGGTCATCTCGATCCGGGGTTTGCCAGGTCTGTGAGGACGATTGGGTTACCGTCGGTCGCCAGAAAACTGCCGATGGGGTGGTGGCGTATGCAATTGGGAAACGAGCGGCCAGACGGGCCCAGGTCAGCAAGTCCTCACCCAGGGCAACCCCGACTGGAAATCCGCCGACGGCGGTGAGGGCCTGCTTGGTGACGGCGACGGCGGAAGACCAAAGCGGCGGGTCGGATTGGCTGGCCACGCCGAAATAATCCTCGATGATCCCCTGCCACGGTGCCTCGGGCAGGCCCTGTACGATGGCTTTGCGATCGACGGAGCCGCGGGAGCGGAACAGGTAAGCGGTCGCGAAAACGTGACATGCCGGGCACGCCTGCCGCAATCTCAGGATTGATTCGAGGTGTTCAGGCAACCACTCATCGTCCGCGTCGAGGAAGGCGATCAGTTCTGATTGGGCCAAGGCGACGCCGCGGTTCCGCGCCGCCGACACGCCTTGATTGCTCTGGGAGATCAGAAGGACCCGGGGATCGGGGATGCCGCGAACCATCGCGGGCCCATCATCGGTCGAGCCGTCATCCACGACGATGATGCGACCCGGCTTCACAGTTTGGCTCAAAACGGAATGGAGGGCGGCAGCAACCCGAGCCCCCTTGTTGAACAGGGGAACGACGACATCCAATTCCGACGATTGGCAAGAGGGGGAATCGAACAATGGAGCGGCATCTGATCGCATAACCTTGTCTCTATACGGGAGCTTTCACACCGGCCGGATCGCCGGCGCGCACGCGGAAGCGTGAACTCCCCCCGCAAAGCGTTCACCGGCCGTTCGGCGACGGAGCCATCGCCGCTGAGGCATGGCCCGGCGGCCAACCTTCGAGGCAGCCACCGGGTTGCTCACGGACAGGCGTGAAGCAATAGCGGCAAATGACAACGGAAACTGCGCCACCGGGAGGACATAGAGTAAGGCATTGTCCAAGGCGATGATGAAGAGGAACATGGGCAGGGCGCAAATCGCCGCCAGGGAGAAAATCCGGGCACTTTCTTCCGTGCTGCGGCGGTAGGCTCGGATCGCATCCACCAGGGCCAGCAGAATAGAAACGACAAACAATGCGACGCCGATCAGGCCCGTGTCCGATGCGAGCTTCACGTATTCGCTGTGTTCGATCTTGAGTTTGGTGTGAAGGATGGGCTCCGCGGCGCCGCTGTAAAACCATGCCTGAGTCGCTCCAAGGCCCGACCCGACGGCCGGATTTGGCCAGAAGAAACGGCGCAGGACTTCATTCCACATCGCGAAGCGGCCGTCGTTGTTTAACTGACCGCTGGTCACCGCACTGGCGGATTGCAGCACGCCGGTCTGGACCTTGTTGGGATTGTAAAACATTTTCTCCCGGAACGCCGGCACGGTGAACAGGATGGCTAGCAGCCCGACGTAGAGGATTGGCAGCAGGACGACCGCGATTTTCCGGAATGCCAGAACGCTAATGATGCTCACGCCCAAGGCTAACGCCACGATGGTCGTTCGGTTAACGGCTTTGAAACAAATCGCGCTGAGGATCAGGGCCAGTACCAGGTATCGCAACTTGCCCCGAACTTTCCAGCACGCCAGGGCCAACATCGCGATAATCACGGCGTGATCGAAGAAAGCGGCCGCGCCCCAGAACACGAAATTCACGACGACGAATAACGCCGGGATGGCCAGTGCGGTGAAGATCAACACGGTCACTGTCGTGGTCATGCGGAACTGCCACTTGATCAACCGGTCGGCCGAATCGGGCGAGCCGACGGTACGGCGGGCCAGGTACATACTGAGGAACGGGTAGAGCAGTTTCAAAAAGGCCCGCACGGCAAAGCTGGAATCAGCCGCTCGAAACGATTCAATGGCACACCATCCCAGGAAGACCAGATACCCGATTTCCGGGGCGGCGAGCGGCACGCCCGCCTTCCCGACGCGGATGATGGCAAAAATGCTGACCACGATGAGGCACAGCAGCCAGATGGCAGAGAGGTTCGCCACCGGCCCGGCGGTGCCGCTATCGGTGTCGGCGCCGAAATAGAGCAGCCCGGCGGGGAGCAGGAACAGGCTGAAAGACCGCGGGCGCGAAAATGCCACGTTGGCCGCGAACGCCGTCGTCAAGAGCATGAGCACAAGAGATACAACAGCCATAGTTTCCCGCCGAGCGAGCAGGTCAACCTAGGGCACCGGTATTAAGGCTCGATAAAGCCGCAGGTGACGGTCGGCGAAAGTGTCTCTCGAAAACAACCGCTCGACCCGGCGGCGAGCGGCGCTGCCGATCGTCTTGCGCGCTCGTTCATCTTCCAGGAGCCGAACCAGGGCATCGGCCAGGGAGGCGACGTCGCATGGAGGGACCAGCGTCCCCGCGCCGTCGTTGCCCACGACTTCCGCCAGTCCATCGACATCTGAAGCCACCACCGGTTTGCCGAACGCCATCGACTCCGCTGCTGAAAGGCCGAATCCCTCCAGACCGGGACGTGAAGGCATGGCCACGACGTCCATCAGCGCGATGTGACGGAACGCGTTCGGCTGGGGCATTCGGCCGGCCCAGATCACGTGATCGCGCACACCCAATCGGTCCGTTTCCGCCTTGAGGAACTCGCGCAAATCGCCATCGCCGACACACAGCAGGGTCGCATCAGGGAAACGGCGGCGGACAATCGCGAACGCCTCAAGCAATATGTCATGGCCTTTGAACCAGTCGAGACGGCCGACGATCCCGATGACCGGCGCGGAGCGCGTCCCCAGGCGCTTCTCAAGCTCGCCAGACGGTTGCTTGGCTGAGACGGCGTCGATCTCGGCCAGGTCCACGCAATTATGGATCGTGAAGTGCCGCCGCCCGCTTATAAACTCTGATTCTGAAAAAAGTTTGGAGTCGCCAAAGAAGGAGGCCTCGGCGACCTCGGAAACGCAGAGAAATACATCGCACAATCGTGCAGCGGCATGGCGCGGGAGCCAGACCTTTTTTCCATAGTGATTGGCTGTGACATGTACCGTGGCGATGACGCGCGACACCCCCGCCATGCGCGCCATCAAGATCGGGAGCATCCCGGGCGTCATGTACTGGACGTGAACGATGTCCGGACGCCGCCGCCGCAAACACGCTGACAGGCGTTGACCGAGCGAAAGGAAGC
>Ga0182024_10004650_pt1 | contig 31357 bp, 22 predicted proteins | sample P32metaG_FD_120480 | JGI IMG/M metagenome (GOLD analysis project Ga0182024, IMG submission 120480) | Permafrost microbial communities from Stordalen Mire, Sweden - P3-2 metaG (Illumina Assembly) | ecosystem: Environmental > Terrestrial > Soil > Wetlands > Permafrost | place: Sweden: Stordalen... | reverse complement strand
TCCGCGACAATGCGGCCAATGCCGGCTTTGCCAGCGCCTACGAAAGCCCTGGCTGGCGGCGCGCCCAGGCCAACCGCGCCGCGAATCCCGAGCGCACGCGTCCGCCGCTCATCGAGGGCCACGCCCATGTCGTGCAGACGACGGATCCGCAGTCGGCGGCTTACACGCGCGGCGAGCGCGTCTTTCACCAGAAGTTCGGCTACGGCCGGGTCAGCGTCGTAGAGGGAAACAAGCTGACGGTGGACTTCGACAAGGCCGGCGCGAAGCGCGTGATCGACAATTTCGTGACGCGGGCGTGAGGGTCGGATACGCGATTTCCTCCCGCCGACAACGGAATGTCGCCGGACCGTGATTGGACAAGCGGGCCATGAATTTGTCACTTGTTGTTCTTGAAGGGTGACAACGAGGTTGGGTTTTGGGCAGACCAAGAAATGTCAACGTTGTCCCCCCCGGAACGGCGCAACGCGTCGGCGGGCGATGCCTATGCGGCGCAGTGGGAGTGGAAATCGACTTCCCTGCCTTCTGGGCGTGGCACGATCATGGAAGGCCGAGCCGGCTCGCGCATGGCGCGACCTATGCCACTTACGTCGGCTGCTGGCGCAAGCATTTTCGCGTCGCCAAGGGCACAAAGATGATCACCCGCTTTGAGGACAAAAACACCGGCACAACACGCAGCTTCTGCGCGCGCTGCGGCACGCCGTTGATCTATGAAAAGAAGCGTTCGCCGCATGCCGTCAACATTCCGCGCGCGCTCTTTGACGGCCGTACCGGGCGGGAGCCGCGCTATCATCTGAACTTCGCCGAGCGGCAGGACTGGACCTGGGGGGGCGAGCCGCTCGTTCCGCTCAAAGCCTATCCCCGCTTGGTGTGGGAGCGCCCCAAGACGAAGAAGCGCGTAAAGCCGTGCGAATTTGATTGAATTGTGGATTGTGAATTGTGATGTCGTTTCTATCGAGCAGAGTGACTCATGCGTGCTCAAGGAAGCAATCAAATTCAAAATGCTTGACAACCCCCCGGCGTAGCCGGCATCGCCGCCCAAGCTCAAATTCCTCGACACGGTACTCTACACTTTGGCGGTCGGCACCGGGCTGCGCTGGATCGCCGTGGCAGCTGCCGTCGAGCCGTCCTCGCTAATCCTGTGGCTGATCGCGCTGTTTACGTTCTTTCTCCAGCTGGCGGTCTGGACAGGGCAAATTTCCGCGCTGGTCGCGATTGGCTGTTCCCTGATGCCAGGATCGAGCGAAGCCCATCCTCTGGCCGCATTTCTCAAGATTCTCTTCGCTGCGGTGGGATGACCGTGGTCGGACTCGCCTTCTATTTGCTCGCCAACCGCAGGCGAAGTTGTGTCCGCCGCGCGGTGCCCGAAGGGTGAACGCGCAGAGGGCATCCCGTTGTAAAATGCGCAAGTGGGGCAATTTCGGTTGGCGCAGGAAGCCATGAGCCACACCGCTGGAATCGTAGTAGTAGCCGGCGACGCTGAGCAATTCACGCCTTCATCGCGTCACCGGTCTGAGGGCAGCCAACGCGTCCGGCGCACTCTCCAGCGAAGGCCGAAATGCCGGCGCATGGCGCGCGTGGGTCGCACGCTCAAAGGCGGCGCCCAGGCCGAGCAGGCTTGCTTCCGACCAGGGGCGCCCGATGAAGGAGAGACCGACCGGCAGGCCCCTCACATATCCCATCGGCACCGTGAGATGGGGATAGCCGGCGATGGCCGGCAGGAAGGAAGTATTGCTGCTGTCATTGTCGCCCTTGACCAGATCGATGCGCCAGCTGGGCTCATCCGTCGGCATCGCGAGCGCATCCAGGCGGTTGTCCTGCAGCATCTTGTCGAGCCCTCGTGCGAGTTTGGCCAGCAGAGCCCGTGCCTGCAGATAGGCGGCGTCCCGGAGGCCTCCGGTCTTCACTGCGGCGACGAAAATGTCCTGCCCGAACAACGCATGCTCGCGCGCGTTTGCGTCGTCGAAGGCGATGATTTCTGCTAGGCTGCGCGTTGTTACAGACGGAGGCGTGGCGGCCAGATAGGAATCGAGATCGACCTTCAGTTCCGTTTCGAGTTCCAGCAACTCCGCGTCGCCCGATGTTTTTGCGTCCGGCGGTACATACGACACGGGCACGAGTACCGCTCCGGCTTTCTTGAGCGCGAGAACGGCACGGGCAAAAACAGCGTCCTCTTCGGCGGCGGGCGAATTGTCCGTGTGCAGAACTCCGATGCGCTTTCCGCCGAGGCGCGCATGCGCGAGCGCCGCAAAATAGTCCGTCTTGCGCGCATTCGCTGATGCCGTGGCGCTGTCGGCGGCGTCCGTGCCTGCCATCGCGGTCAACAGGATGGCGACATCGGCGACGCTGCGGCCCATGGGGCCCGGCGTGTCCTGGCTGTGCGAGATCGGCACCACATATCTGCGCGAAACCAGTCCGACTGTCGGCTTCAAGCTGACAATGCCGTTGACCGAGCCGGGACAGACGAGAGATCCATCGGTCTCGGTTCCGATCGCGGCGGCGGCGAGGCTTGCGGCGACTGCGGCAGCGCTGCCCGAACTCGAGCCGCAGGCGCTGCGATCGAGGACATAGGGGTTCTTGACCAACCCGCCCAATGCGGACCATCCGCTGATAGATCTGGCGCTGCGAATATTCGCCCATTCGCTCAGATTGGTCTTGCCGAGAATGACGGCCCCGGCCGCGCGGAGCCGCGCGACAAAGGGCGCGTCGCGATGGGTAATGTTGTTCGCGAGCGCGAGCGACCCCGCGGTCGTCGCCATCGGATCCGCGGTCTCGACATTGTCTTTCACGAGAAGTGGAATTCCGAACAGAAGTCCCCTGGCTTTGCCAGCCTTCCGCGCCGCATCCCGAGCGCGCGCCTGCTGCTCGGCGTCGGGATTGATGGCGATCACGCTGTGCAGCGAAGGTCCGCTCCGATCGATGGCACCAATGCGGGCGATATAGGCGCGCGTAATCGATTCGGAGGAAACGTATCCGGCCCGCATATCGGCCTGCAACTCTGCAACGTCCTTCTCGGCGACATCGTAAGCCGCCGCTGTGCCGCCGGCGTTTTGCGCCATCACCAGCGCGATTGCAGCAAACATGCACTTTGCGTTCATGCCTGCCCCTCGATTGTTAGTAGCGCAAATATGCGCGGCGCTCGTCACGCCACGCCTGTTCGTCCGGCACGGCGAGCGCGTCGAGGTCCGCCGCGGTCGCGACCGAATCCTCGACCCATTCCCTTAGCAGAGGAGAGCCGTTGATAACGTCCATGGGTGGTTTGCGGTGTTCGTATTCGTAGGCGAAGTCACGCCAGAGCGGATAGCCGGGATAAAGGCGTCGGATCGCCTTGAAAGCGAGCGCCTGGATGCGCCAGGGCCTGAAGGCGTCGTGACCGTAGCCGGAGCCATCGCTGTGAATTTGCAGGCCGTTGCAGAGCTTTCCCACATGTTTGTGGAAGGTGGGTTCGAACCAGCAATCGCGCAAGCGGCAGCCATCCAGCCAGCGCGGCGCGAGCGCGAGCATTTCCCCCAGGAGACGGCGGGCGTCTATGTCGGGCGCGCCGAACAGTTCGAGGGGCCGCGTGGTCCCGCGACCTTCCGAAAGGGTGCTGCCTTCGACCATAACGGTGCCGGCATAGGCGCGTGCCGCCCATAAATTCGGCATGTTGGGACTGGGGTTGATCCACATACGTTCGCGCAACGGCCAACCGAATCCTGGCGCGGCGTCGTGCCGCCAGCCCTGCATCTCGACGACGCGGTACGGGACATCGAGCTTGCGCGCCGCGATGAAATAGGAACCCAACTCGCCAAGTGTGAGCCCGTGACGCATCGGCAGTGGCCCGGCGCCGACGAAACTTTCCCAGCCTGTGCGCAGCCGCAGTCCTTCGATTGGGCGCCCAACAGGGTTGGGGCGATCCAGCACCCACACTTCCTTGCCGTGCATCGCCGCCGCTTCCAGCACGTAAAGCAGCGTCGTGACAAAGGTGTAGATCCGGCAACCAACATCCTGCAGATCGACGAGAATTATGTCGAAACTCTCCATCATCTCGTCCGTCGGCCGCCGCACCTTTCCATAGAGGCTGAAAACGGGAATGCGATGCACGGGATCGGCGTAGTCGGACGACTCGATCATGTTGTCCTGCTTGTCACCGCGAAGACCATGCTGCGGACCGAACGCAGCGGCGAGCCTGACGTCGCCGCACGCAGCCAGCGCATCGAGGGAATGCGTCAAATCCTCCGTGACGGAGGCCGGATGCGCAAGCAATGCGATGCGCCGGCCCTTCAGCGGCCCGCGAAGCGCAGGTTCGGAGACAAGCCGGTCGATACCGAATTTCATGAAAGGTGTTCGCCGCCCGCAAATTGGTGGTCCCATTACGCGAGACCGCGACCGTTTTCATTCCATACTTGCAGTCGCACTCCTACGCCGGAGGAACCTCCAGCGCAAAGCAATCCTGCTGATGAAAATCCGGGATGCCCGGCGGATGCGCCAGCGCCCAATATGACTTTCGGCCGCTCCTTTCTTCGATCACCGCCGAAAGGGCAAGCTGCCACGCCGCCTCGGCGGGTAGCGCCGGCAATCGGTCTAGAGTGAGGGTGACCTGCAATTCGTAACAGGCGCCGTTCCAGCGCCCGTCGATACGCGGCGGGCCCATCTCGTCGGCAATGCGCATCCCGCTCCGGTACCCGCTGAACTGATACGCTGCCCATTGCGTCGAGGGGGCGAAGTTAAATTCGCAATAGGCGAAACCTGGCAATGGTCGCACGAACGCCTCGAAACAGGTGTGCCGCCAAAGCTCGTCCGCGCGCCCTGAGGCGGTCGCGGCCGGCAGAAGCAGGTCGTTCATCTTGCCCGTTACGAAATAATGCAGCAGCAAATTGCCGGCACGCCGCACAACCTCCGCTTCGACGCGCCTCGCCGCTTCGCACTGCGAATCCGGATGCCGTTTCAACGCCAGGCGCATGCAGAGTCTATAATACCTCCAACGCCATTTTCCCCACGTCAGGCCGGCCCAATCGAAACGCCCTCTCCGCGTCTTTCAGGGAGAAGTGGTTGGGTGAGGGGGCGGTGATCACAGAATACCCATCGAAGCATCTTCCGACGACACGAACCTCGTTGTGGCTCCGGGAACCATCACGCCCGCCCCGACCCGGGCAACCGGAACTTCGGGCGCCGGGGCAAGTTTCCCTAACGACCCCCGAGACCGGAGTTTCCCATGAATCTGACCTTGACGACCCCAGAGCTGATCGTGATCGCCGTGATCGCGATCCTGATCGTCGCTGGCGCGCTCTGGCTTTATGCGCGGGACCGCTCCAGGACAGCCGATCTACGGCGCAGGTACGGGCCGGAATATGACCTGGCGCTCAAGAGATATGGGAGCCGGCGCAAGGCAGAAGCAGAATTGCTGCAGCGCGAGAAAAGCGTGCAGCAACTCCCCATTCACGACCTCGATCCCGCCGAACGGGAACATTTTTCCGAGCGATGGAAGCTCGTTCAATCCCATTTTGTCGACTCCCCGCAAGGGGCGCTGGCAGAGGCCGACGAGCTCGTCTCGTCGGTCATGAAATCGCGCGGGTACCCTGTATCGAATCTGGACGAATGTGCCGCGGGCATTATGGTCAATCATCCGGCCGTTGCAGAGGACTATCGGGCCACGCGCGCGATAAGTTCGCGGCCGGGAAAAGGCGCAGCTTCGACGGAAGAACTGCGCACCGCGCTTTTGCACTATCGCGCCTTGTTTAACGACGTGATCGGTGCGAGATCCCTCGAGGAGAGAAAAGCCGCGTAATTCGCCGCGGCGCTGGCGTCGCTTTCAGCCCGCGAGGCTCTTTTCGTCGACGCTGCATTGATTTCCACTCGCGGGCCATCGCAAATGGCACAGTTCGGCCGCGGCCGGAATTTGCGCGCGCGAATGCCCTGGAAGAGAATCGCAAGTTTGCCCCCCGCAAGCACCTCCCTCGCGCCCCCTTCTGCCGCGATCAAGCAGATGCTGCCCTGGCTGGTGGCGGTCGCCTTTTTCATGGAGTCGCTCGACACCACGATTCTGAATACGGCGGTCCCCATCGTTTCGAAGGCGTTGGGCGTGGCGCCGCTCAGCATGAAATCGGTGCTGGCGAGCTACACGCTAAGCCTTGCGGTCTTCATTCCGGTGAGCGGCTGGATGGCGGACCGGTTCGGCACGCGGCGCGTGTTCGCCTCCGCGATCGGCATTTTCACGCTGGGCTCGCTGCTTTGCGGACTGTCGAGCAACATCCATCTGCTTGTGGCCTGCCGCGTGCTGCAGGGCTGCGGCGGCGCAATGATGGTTCCGGTGGGTCGACTCACGCTGGTGCGGGCCTTCGCCAAATCCGAAATGGTCCGCGCCATGAGCTTCGTGGCGATTCCGGCGCTCATTGGCCCGATGCTGGGCCCGATCGCCGGCGGGCTCATCGTCGGATATCTGCACTGGCGCGTCATCTTCTTTCTCAACATCCCGATCGGAATTGCAGGTCTCGTTCTCGTCTACCTGCACCTGCCGGATTACCGGGAAAAGGTGAAGCCGCTCGATGTCATAGGTCTCATCCTCTTCGGCTCGGGCATCGCACTGCTCTCCTATGTACTCGAGATATTTGGCGAGCACGGGCTGGGCACCGCCGAGGTGGTGTGGCTGCTGGCGATCTCGCTCGTGCTGATCTTCGGCTATGGCCTGCACGCCACGCGAACCGCGTATCCATTGCTGGAGCTGAGCCTGTTGCGCATCCGCACTTTCGCCGCCGCCGTGAATGGCGGCTTTGTCACCCGCCTCGGCATCGGCGGCGTCCCGTTTCTGCTGCCGCTTCTCTATCAGGTGGGACTGGGACTGACGCCCGTGCAATCGGGCCTTCTCATTATGCCCCAGGCATTCGCCGCCATGAGCATGAAGTTCTTCATGCCCCGAATCCTGGAGCGTGCCGGCTACCGGGTCGTCCTCATCTCAAACACCATCACTCTCGGCATTCTCCTGATGCTCTTCGCGACCATCGGACCGGGCACGCCGATCTGGTTGATCGTGCTGCAGGCCTTTTGCTACGGCGGCCTCGCGTCGCTGCAATATACCAGCATGAACACTCTGGTTTATGCCGACATCCCGCCAAGAAAGGCGAGCAACGCAAGCTCCATTGCCAGCACCCTGCAACAATTGTCGATCAGCTTCGGTGTCGCCATTGCCGGACTGACCACGGTGTTTTTCATTCCGGACGGCGTGCGATCGAGTCCCGGCGAGATGGTCCAGGGGCTGCACCACGCGTTTCTGGTACTCGGCGCATTCACCATCCTCTCGACGGTCGTGTTCAGCCGGCTGAAGAGCGGAGACGGGGCGGACGAGACAAGTCAGAAAGACATCCATCTTGGGTGAGCCGGCGGCAGAAACTCGGATTGTCAGCCGGGGGCTGTGCCCGCATCTCGGCCTTCCGGCTTCCGCTCCACTATCAACCGCCCGGCATCGGGAGGCGAATTTGCCTTGCCAAGCGCGTGTTCGGGCGGCATTCAACGGCAGGTGACACGCCGCGCGCTCCCTTCCCAAGGTGACCGACATGACCGCCTATCCGAAATACACCACGACTGTGGTGGGTGCGCATAGCGTACCCGACTGGTACGAAGCGCTCGACCGGCTCGTTGCCGTGGGCCAGATGTCGCTCTCCACCATGGCGGATGCACAGTACCGCGCGAGCCAGGCGGCGGTTCTTGACCAGGAGATCGCCGGCATCGACGTGATTACCGGTGGGGAAATGCACCGTCGCAGCCACAATCGCCATGCACCTCCCAACGCCATGCTCAACTATTTCTGGCAGAAGATCCCAGCCTTTCAGGGGAGTACCCGCCCGAAACCCATCACCCCGCTCGATCCAAACGTATTCCATCCGGCTGCGACCTGCCGGACCCGCATCTTCGACACGATCGATCTGGGTCTCGCCGACGAGTTCCGTGCGGTTTCCGCGATCGCGCACAAACCGGTCAAGATCACGATGACAGGGCCGTACTTCCTGGCGAAGGTCGCCTATGACGAATATTACAAAGATTTGGTCGTCATGATGACCGACGTCGCCAAACTGTTGCGCCACAATTTCAGGCTGCTCGCCGATGCAGGCTGCAAGCATATTCAGATCGACGAGCCATTCTTCACCATGGCGGAGGAGCACGAAGTAGAGTCCGCTGTTGCGGCGATCAATCTCGCGATCGCCGACCTTTCACGGGACATCCATGTGTCTGTCCACGTCTGCCAGGGCAATTACGCTGTCGGCAAGGAATACGACGCGCAGATCGGTCATCGTTATTTCGATTCGGGCCGCTACAAGGCCGACCTGATCTGCAAAATTGCGTGCTCTTCGTTCCTGATCGAGCACGACATGACCCCGCAGTACAAAGGCCACCTGAAGAATCAGCAGCTCGGCGTGGGCGCGGTCGACGTCCAGGATCCCAAGGTCGAAAGCGGCGAAACGGTTGCGGAGCGCATCCGCGCCCACTCCTGGCTAGCGCCCGAACAAACCATCATCACCAGTTCTTGCGGATTCAACCATTTGCCGCAGGCAATTGCGTTCGGAAAGCTCAAGGCCATGACGGAAGCCAAGCATATCCTCGGCGGCTGAGGCATGCAGGACTCACCGTTTCCCACGCCGCATCCAGGCAGCGAAGACCTGCTGGAGCTTGCGCAGCAAGCCGGCCGGCTCGGCCTGTTCGAATGGAACGTTCGCAGCGACCATGTTCATCTGTCGTCCCGCTGTCTTTCCCTCCTTGGCCTTACAACTTTCGACGGCAATCGCGAGAGTTGGCTGAAGTGCATCCACCGGGAAGACCAAATCCGTATTGCCGCGCTTATCGAGGACACTTTTGCCGCAAAGCGACGGGAGTGGCAGGCCGAATTTCGTATCCTTTCGGATCAGGAATTGCGGTGGGTAGAGATGCGCAACATCGTCGCCTATGACGATGAGGAGCGCCCCTCGCGGATGGTGGGCGTCGTGGTGGACGTCACCGAGCGCAAGCACGCCGCCGTCCGGCTTCACGCTCGCACCGAAACCCTGGAAGACGCCGTGCGGGAGCGCACCGCGCGGCTTGCGGCGAGCGAATCCCTGATCCGTACGTTCTTCGATCATTCCACGGAATGCCACGCGGTACTGGCTGAGGCCGAGGGCGGAAGTTTTCGCTACAAAGAGGTCAACCCGGCGACGTTGCGACTCTACGGCATGACCCGCGATCAGGTGATCGGCCATACGCTCGAGGAGGTATTCGAGGACGGCCAGGTGGCGGAAGAGCTGGCCCACCATTTGGGCATCTGCCTTCGCACCGGGGCGCCCTGCCGCTACGAGCGCATGCAAGGCCACCGCATCATCGAGGCGGTCGCAACCTCTATTCCTCACGAGATCGGAACCAGCGCCCGCGTGGTGGTCAGCGCCCGCGACGTCACGGAACGCCGGCGCCTCGAAGAGACGCTGCGGCAATCGCAGAAAATGGAAGCTATCGGCCAGCTCACCGGCGGCGTCGCCCACGATTTCAACAATCTGCTCACGGTTGTGCTGGGCGGTCTCGACACGATCGGCCGACAGGTGCCGAATTTGCCGCCGTCTCCAGCCGTGTCGCGGATCGTACGCAGCAAGGAGATGGCGCTCGAAGGTGTGCAGCGCGCCGTCAGCCTGACGAGCCGCCTTCTCGCCTTCTCCCGTCAGCAGCCGCTGGCACCCAAAACGCTCGATGCCAACAAGCTCGTCTCGGGGATCTGCGAACTCTTGCGCCGGACGCTGGGCGAGTCCGTATCGCTGGAAACGGTCTTGGCGGCCGGCATCTGGCGCACCGAGGCCGATCCCAACCAGCTGGAAATCGCCATTCTCAACCTGGCAGTGAACGCACGCGATGCGATGCCCGGCGGAGGCAAGCTCACCATCGAGACCGGCAATTGCCATCTGGACAAAGCGTATGTCTCCGGACTGTCCGAGCCGGTGGCGGATGGCCAGTATGTGATGATCGCCGTCGCGGATACGGGCTCCGGAATGGATCGCGAAACCCTGGAGAGGGCCTTCGACCCTTTCTACACCACCAAGGAAATCGGCAAGGGCACCGGCCTGGGGCTCAGCCAAGTTTACGGCTTCGTCCGCCAAACGGCGGGCCACGTGAAAATCTACAGCGAGCCGGGCCAGGGCACGACCGTGAAGATCTATCTGCCCCGCTGCGTGGCGGAAGGCGACGGGCCAGACAACCAGTCGGCATCACGCGAAGCCGTTCGCGCAATCGGGAGTGAAACCATTCTCGTCGTCGAGGACGATGCGGCGCTGCGCGCCTATTCGGTCGAGATTTTGCGCGAGCTCGGCTATGCGGTGATCGAAGCCGACAGGGCCTCCTCCGCTCTCGATGTGCTGGACCAGAAGAAAGTCGACCTCCTTTTTACCGACGTGGTCATGCCCGGTGGCATGAACGGCCGCCAGCTGTCCGACGAGGCGGTGCGCCGCAGCCCGGGACTCAAGGTTCTGTTCACGACCGGCTACACGCGCAACGCGATCGTGCATCACGGCCGGCTGGACGCGGGCGTAAACATGATCGGCAAACCTTTCACCTTCGAAGGACTTGGTTCGAAGATCCGCGCCCTGCTGGACGGCTGATCTATCGGCTACCTCCAACGCGAACTCCTCGACGATCTGTCGGCACCGAAGCGGATTGTTTGTGGCTGCCTGGACATTGGAACCGTGGCGCCATGCAGCGCGTTCTTGCGCATTGAGGGAACTCAATGCCGGGAGGGAATTGTGAAATCTCTTACTGCAGCAGGCGCGTTGGCGCTGTCGTTTCTCGCCGGCACCGCGCTAGCCACACCCAATGCCAGCGAATTTCGCCATCAGGCGATGGCCAGCGACGCCTTCGAGATCGCTTCGTCGAAAATCGCGCTGGGCCAGACGGACAACATGAAAGTCAAAGCCTTCGCGAAGACCATGATTCACGACCATTCGCTCACCACGAAGCATTTGCTCAGAGGCTCCCGCACGACGCAGGCCGACATCGATGCCAAGACTGCGCCTGGTCCCGACGGCAAGCACAAGACTAATGACCTCATCGACCAGTCCCATGCCGACACACTCGACAAACTTGGAACCGAGAAGGGGAAGGATTTCGATTCCGACTACATGAGCGGTCAGGTGAGCGGCCACAAGGATGCGGTTTCGCTTTTCAAGGATTACGAGAAGAATGGCGACGACAGAAGTCTGAGAAGGTGGGCGCGCAAGACCTTGCCAACACTCAAGATGCATCTCGCCAAAGCCGAAGCCATCGACAAGAACATGTAAGGATCGGCGCAGGTTTGCGCCCGCGTCCACTTCGCCTGGCGACGTACGGACGAATATCGGCTACGCCTGCATGATAGGCCCGTTCACCGGGGCGCCGGATGTGCGACCACGTGCAGCTGCTGCAAGGCGCTCGCGCATGTCGCCGAGAGCTGGGCGCCGTGCGCCTTCAGACATTGCGTAGGCCGGCCACAGCCCGGCGCCACATCGCCGCAAAACGCGCGGGCGTCCGCTGCGCAGGCCTGCTTCATGGCACTCCGCGCAGCGAGGAGCTGCGGCGTGGGCGCCATTCTCGGAGCACCGCTGGGCCGGTTGCATGCCGGGGCCGGCACCTGCGCAGCTGCCGGCTGCGCGACCGCGAGGAAAAATATAGCCAAGACAAAATGCGCGCGCATGAACCCTCCGAGCGGTTCGGGAATGCCCCTCCCCGCCATCATGTTCCCCGCAAAGCGCGCGATGCAATGCCCTGCGATACCTACCCGACTGAAAAAAGTGCACCGTCGGCCGGACGCGCGCCCGACCGAATTCCGCAACCGGTACAATTATGCAACCCCGAGATAATCCATCTTGCCGATCGGAATCCCCTTGTGGCGCAACAGGCCGTATGCCGTCGTCACGTGGAAATAGAAGTTGGGCAGTGCGAAATTGGTGAGGAAGTCTTTGCCCGTGAAGGTCATTTCGCCCTGCGGAAATTTCAGCGTGATGCTGCGGTCTTCCGCACCAGCCACCGTGTTTGGCGCCACGCTTTTCAGGAACTCGATCGTCTTGGCGATGCGCGTCTTGAGCTCGGGAAAGGTGGACTCGGTGTCGGGAAAGCTCGGCGGCTCCATTCCTGCCAGCCGTGCCGCGCAGCCCTTGGCGCCATCGCTCACGATTTGAATCTGGCGCGTGAAGGGAAACATGTCGGGCGCCAGGCGGGCTTCAAGCAGATCCGGGAGCGGTATCTTGTTCTCGCCGGCATGCACGACAGCCTTGTCCAGTATCTTCGATAGGTTCTCAAGCGTGCGGATCAGCGGAGGAATGGAAGCGTCGTAGGTGGTAAAGGACATGTGTGGCACCAGTTTTTTTGGATTGCGGAGGCAAACAAGAGAACCAATCTCGTCCGCAATCAAGTACCCATACCGATCAGGCCGGCGGCGACAGGAACCGCCACGGTGCCGTGAGAGGTGGGTCTAAAGTTTACGACGCCGAATTCATCGCTTTACGCAATCGAGCGGCGCAGCTCTGGTCAAAGCCTGATTGCCGGGAAAGCTGTAGGCGCCGTCCTGGGCATGAGACGGCGTCTGCCGCTCAAACCACGGCAATAGGGCCTCGCTCTGCAGAACGAAGAGCTTAGGCTTCCCGCCTACGCTGCCCCATTGGTCGTAGAATTGCAGTTTGGGCGCCGCGTCCTCGATGGCGTCGCCCACTTCGATGTAGTGCTGGAAGCAAGTGTTTTTGCGGAAGGCGTCGCCCCACAGGCGCGTGACGCTCGTGCCGAGCGGGTCGTGGATCGTTTCCGCAATTTCATGGCTCAGCGTGGTCGCGCTGGGCGACGGAAAGCCCACGACATCGCCGAGATCTTCGAACCAGGAATTGTAGATATAGAGCAATGCCTGCGATTTCTGTCCGGCATTGAGGAACGAATGATAACCGAACGCGTCATGCTCGAGCGCATTGTAGGTGTTGAAGATCGCGATGCTCTCCGGCGCCGAATAGTCGCGCGTCCATTTCGCGATCGGCTTGTCGATAATGGAATCGTCGTCGATAAGCGCGACAAGCCTGCCGGACTTTGCCCTGAGCACCTTCGCGGCGCCCTTGGGCACCACAATGTCGAGGGTCGGAGCGATACTGGGAGAAAGAACGGTCGACCAGGCCCTGGGCGCGTCAGGAAACTCCGCATGCAGCATTGCATCGGAGAACTGGCGCACGCCGCTGATATAAAAAGAAGGATAGAAGATGGGGCTTCCTTCCACGTCGGCGTCGATCCCGGTGGCGTCCAGCACGAGCGGCTTTCCGTGCACGAGATAGTCCGAGATCGTCAGGCGAATCGGCACGATGATCGTCGGGATCACCGTTTCCTGGCCTCCTCCGGGGCGCGCGCCGACAAGCGTGTAGCTGTACGACGTTTTCCTGATCGAGAAACCATGCGTCCAGGTGGGAACCGTCTCGAGTTTTTGGGCCGCGAGCGCACGCGCGACACTTGCGAATTCTGCGGGGGTGTGGAATGCGCCGATGCTGCGATAGACGGGTTTCAGGGCCGCAAGCGCTGAGGCGTCTTCCTGCGCCCGCGCCGGCCCCGCCGTTATCGTCAGCGCCACCGCTCCCAGAATAAGTTTGCGCATGATGTTCCCCTTTTGAATAACGTCCCCAGCCTATCACTCGGAGTCCCCCGTTCTACCATTCGATTTTTCTGAGCCGAACCTTCAAGGCAACGGGACGTGCTCTGGGCCTATTCGCTAAGGTGCCGTTCAGAGCAGACGGACAAGCAGTGAAGGAGGATAGAAAGCCGTGCAGGTCGCGCCCCTCTGGAAAGCGAGTGTCACGCTGGCAAGGGAGCGGGCCGGCGATGTTGCGGCATTGTTCGAGATTACGCCGCCCACGCCACAGGCCGTGCTGATTGCCGAGGAGCCGTTCAGCAACAACGCGACCGTCGAAGCCCTGTACGCAGAGATGCCAGACGGCGAGCTTCTCGCGCGGCTGGCGACGGCCGAAATTCAAGTGACCCTCGTTCCCGATCAGGATTGGATCAAGTTCTCGCAGGAAGGCCTTCCACCGGTGCGCGCGGGCCGCTTCTTCGTCTACGGCGCCCATGACCGGGGCGCCGTTCCCTCGGGAGTTGTTCCGCTGCGGATCGAGGCGGGGCTCGCTTTCGGAACCGGTCATCATGAATCGACTGCGCTGTGCCTCGCGCTCATCAGCGATCTCTCCAGGCGCCGGCGCTTCCGCCGGGCTCTGGATTTGGGCTGCGGTACGGGCGTGCTCGCGATCGGCGTGGCACGATTGTGGAGGACACGCGTGGCGGCGGCCGACATCGATCCGGTGGCCGTTGCGGTTGCGCGCGAAAATGCGGCACTCAATGACGCAGCTCCTCTCGTGCACGCGATCGCGGCCGATGGGCTTTCGCATCCTGCGCTTTCGGCCGCGGCGCCCTTCGATCTCGTCGTCGCCAATATCCTCGCCGGACCATTGACGAAACTTGCACCGGAGATCGCGCGCGCGATCGCCCCGCGCGGCGTCCTGATTCTTTCCGGACTTTTGCGCTGGCAGGAAAATCTTGTGCTCGGCTTCTATCGGCCGCATGGATTGGTTTTGCTCGAAAAGCGTCATGTCGGACCGTGGACGGCGCTCCTCCTTGAGAGGCTGGCGCGACCGCGCTAACGTCTCCCTATGGACAAGATAACGCCTTTTCAAAGCTTCGAAGACCAGTCGGATGCCGCGACCTGCGCGCCGAGACTGGCCGCCCTCCGCGCAGAAATCGCCCGACACGGGCTCGACGGATTTCTCGTGCCGCGCGCGGACGAGCACCAGGGCGAGTATGTGCCCAAGCGCGCCGAGCGACTGGCTTGGCTCACCGCCTTCACCGGCTCGGCGGGTGCGGCAGTCGTGCTCCAAAAGACGGCCGCGATCTTCGTCGACGGCCGCTACACGCTGCAGGTCCGAGCTCAGACGGATACTTCCCTTTTCGAGCCGCGCGATCTCGTTGCGGAAGGGCCTGCGTTGTGGATCGCGGCGAACGCCCCCAAAGGCGCGCGGATTGGCTATGATCCGTGGCTGCACACGGCGAACGCCGTGGAGAGCCTGCGCGCTTCAGCCGCCCACGCGGGGGCCGAGCTCGTCGCCTGCGACTCCAATCCCATCGACGCGGTGTGGCACGATCAGCCCGAAGCTCCGCTAGCGAGGGCGGTGCCGCATGCGCTCACCCTTGCCGGCGAAGCCCCCGAGTCGAAGCGGCTTCGCATCGCCGAGGATTTGAAAAAACAGGGTGCCGATGCGGGCGTGATCACGATGCCAGATTCCATCTGCTGGCTGCTCAACATGCGCGGCGGTGACATTCCGCACACACCCTTCGTGCTCTCCTTCGCCATCCTGCATGCAGATGGCTCGACCGACCTGTTCATGGACCCGCGCAAGAGTTCGCCCGAGCTGATCCAGCATCTGGGCAACGCGGTGCGCGTGAACGAGCCGGCGGAATTCCCTCGCGCACTCGATGCGCTCAAGGACAAGACCGTGCTTGCCGATCCCGCGAACTGCGCAGCCGCGGTGTTCGACCGTCTGCAAGCAGCGGGTGCAAGGCTGCAGCGCGGGCCGGACCCCTGTCAGTTGCCGAAGGCCTGCAAGAACGCCATCGAGATCGAAGGCATGCGCAAAGCGCATGTCCGCGATGGCGCGGCGCTCACGCATTTTCTTGCCTGGATGGCGCACGAGGCACCGAATGGGCATCTCACCGAGATCGAAGCGGCGGAAGCGCTGGAAGGCTATCGCCGCGCTGCGGATTCGCTCGTGGATTTGAGTTTCGATTCCATTTCCGGCGCGGCGCCGCACGCCGCGATCCCGCATTACCGGGTTACTCGCTCGAGCGACCGCACGATCCGGCGCGATGAAATCTATTTGATCGATTCCGGCGCCCAATATCCCGACGGCACCACCGACGTGACACGTACCATGATCGTGGGCCGGCCCAGCGCCGAGATGCGCGATCGTTTCACCCGCGTGCTGAAGGGACATATTGCACTCGCCACGGTCCGGTTCCCCGAAGGCACCACGGGCGCCGCGCTCGACGCCTTCGCGCGGAAGCCTCTCTGGGACGCGGGGCTCGACTACGATCACGGCACGGGCCATGGCGTCGGCTGCTATCTTTCCGTCCATGAGGGGCCGCAAAACATTTCCAAAAAGCCCATCACGCAGACATTGAAGCCCGGCATGATCTGCTCGAACGAGCCGGGCTACTACAAGGCGGGCGAATACGGCATCCGCATCGAAAATCTTATCGTCGTCTCCGAGCCGGAAATAATTGCGGGTGGCGAACGAGGTATGATGCGCTTCGAGACGATCACGTTGGCGCCAATCGATCTCGAACTGGTGGAACCGACGCTGCTCACGGAAAGTGAGCGCGGCTGGCTCAATGCCTATCATGCTCGCGTGCGCGAGACGCTTTCACCTGTCGTGGACGGCGAGACGCAAGCGTGGCTCGCTCACGCCACGCGCGCGATATGAGGCGCGATCATGCCGTTCCGGCGGGCCGTGTCCATCGATTTGCGTTCGACAGCCGGCTGCTGAAGGATAATCTGCTCCGCGACCCTACGGTTCGCATCATCGATGTCTACATTCCCGCCGATGGGAAACATGAGGGGCTGCCCCTCCTTGTCGACCTGGTGGGATTTACCGCGGGCGGGCCTGCCCACACCAACTGGAAGAATTTTGCTGAAAACGTGCCCGAGCGGCTGGACCGGCTGATCGCGTCTGGCGCGATGCCGCCCGTCGTCGTAGCCTTTCCGGACTGCTTCACGAAGCTCGGCGGCAACCAGTACATCAACAGCGCAGGCACCGGCCGCTGGGCGGACTTCCTGCTCGAAGAAGCGGTACCGTTCGTGGAGGAGGAGTTTCATTGTGGCGGCGCAGGGCGGCGCGGGGTCTTCGGCAAGAGCTCGGGCGGATACGGCGCCATTACGCACGCGCTTCTGTATCCGGACTTCTGGAGCGCGGCGGCGTGCCACTCGGGCGATATGGCCTTCGAACTCTGCTACCTGCCCGAGTTTCCGCGTCTCCTGCGCGCGCTCGCGAGGGCTGGCGGCTCGATCGAAAAGTGGATCGCCGATCTTCAAACTGCGCCTAAGATGAAGGAGGGCGACCTGCACGACTTGATGACTCTTGCCATGTGCGCGACCTACGATCCGGACCCTCAGGCACCGTTCGGCATCCGCCTTCCCGTCGACCCGCAAACCTGCGAACTGATCGCCGAGCGCTGGAAAAACTGGACAGCTTGGGATCCGGTCAATCTCGCGCAGACCCGCGGAGCTGGCCTCGCGAGGCTGAAAGCGCTCCACATTGAATGCGGCGACATCGATCAATACGACCTGGTCTATGGCGCACGCCGCGTGCACCGCACACTTGAGGGGCTGGGGATAGCCCATGTCTACGAAGAATTCCCCGACGACCACAGCGCCGTCGATTACCGGATGGACAGGAGCCTTCCGCTTCTCGCCGGAGCGCTGAGCCGATGATCAGGTGGCAGCTGTTGCGCCAGGAAGTGGACCACCGGCCATGACGGCAAAATCGAACAAATCTCGGAGAGGAAGACGTGCGCGTTCTGCTGTTGCGGTTGTTCTCGCTGGAACCTTCATGGCGGCCTGCTCCGTTTACCCGGTGGCGCAGGATCCCGACGGGCTGGCGCTCCGCCGCAGCGCCAATGACGTGATCACGGCGCTGCAAGCCTGGCATCGCGACAAAGGCACCTTTCCACAAAGTCTCGCCGAGTTGGTCCCGTCATACCTTTCCGGCGTTCCCGACGCGCCCCCATTGCGATACCACTCGTCCGACGGGTCCCTCTCCTTCCGCTATATTCCAACCTGGCCGCAGCTGCGACCGGTGTGGTGCAGCTCCGTCGGGGACACCACCAACTGGCGTTGCGAAGAACATCTCATCGGCTGAACGCCTCATTGGCCGAAACCCGCCCCGTGCGTTTTCTCGAGGAGGGCAATCACTCATTCGGTTCGTCCGGACTTTGAAGGAGACAATCCGTCGTGCGCATCTGGAGCCAATCGGTCATCGTACTCGTGTTCTTACTGGGCATCGCGGCGCCTGCCAGGGCGGCGGATCCGGCGGCCGAGCAAGTTCAGAGTTTCTACAATACGCTCCTCGACACGATGAAGCGAGGACCCGAGCTTGGCATGGAGGGTCGCTATCACGCGCTGGAACCGGCTGTGGATGCCACATTCGACCTGTCGGCGATGATGCAGTTCATCGTGGGACCGGGCTGGCCCGCGTTGAGCACACATGACAAAAGCGCGCTTGTGGCTGCGTTCCGGCGCATGACGCTGGCGAGCTACGCGGCCAATTTTGCGAAGTACAGCGGGGAAAAGTTCAACGTCGACCCCAATGTCCAGCAAAGAGGTGTCGACAAGCTCGTGCAGACAACTCTGGTGCCGGTGGGCGACAAGCCTGTCCCGTTCATCTACCGCATGCGGGACAATTCCGGCAGCTGGAAGGTGATCGACGTGTTTCTCAATGGTTATGTCAGCGAGCTTGCGACGCGCCGTTCCGATTTCGCCGGGACGCTCGCCAGCGGCGGCCCGGCCGCGCTGGTCGCGAAGATGGATCAGCTGTTAAACGGTCTACTCAACGGAACCGCCAAGGCCGGACAATAGGCCACATCCGCGGACCCGCGGGACCGCTACACCATGTCGGGTAAACCACCCCTGTAGGTCGCCTGCGCGAGCAACGCCGGCAGCAGGAAGAGCACGGTTGCGAGGATCCAGCCCAGCGAGATAGCGAGCAGCTCGCCCATGCTGGCAAGTCCGGGATGGCTCGAGATCCAAAGGGTACCGAAGGCAGACGCGGTCGTACCGGCGCTCAGGATCACCGCGCGCGTAAGCGGCGATCTCAGCAGGCGGCGCATGCCCGAGCGCCAGGCCATGACGAAGTAGATGTCGAAGGCCACTCCGATGCCGAAGAGAAGCGGAAGAGCGATGATGTTCGCGAAATTGAGCGGCAGCCCTATGAATACGCAAGTGCCGAGCGTGAGAATTCCGGCGAGCACCAGGGGACCCAGCGCGATCGCCACGTCACTGAGACGCCGCAGCGCAACCGCAAGAAGGATCGCGATCGACAGGAAGGACAGCGCGCCGGCCTGGATGAAGGCGCGAACGATGGTGCGGCCTGATTCCTGAATGGAAATCGGCACGCCCACCGACTCCGGCGCAATAATGCGCACTTCGCGCGTGAATTCCTCCAGCACCGCATTGTTGTTGGCATTGCCTTTCGGAAAGGCTTCCAGGCGGTACTTGCCGTCCGGCGTGATCCAGTCGCGCGCCAAGGTGCGCGGCAGCGATGCGATGGTCACTGGCTGTGGCGAGAGCGCAGCTCGCACCTGCCCCAGCATCGTTTCGAGTCCAGGCACGAACGCGGCCTGCGCGCGCCGGCGAAAAGCCGGTCCGCCCTGCGCGACCCTGTCGAGCAGCGCTGCCAGGCGCTTCGCGGATGCGGAACTGGGGGCCGGCGCAGTTGCTCCTACGGTTCGAAGCGCGGCGGCGGCCTGTTCGAGACTGGCCACGATTTCACGGTCCGACGGGGGCGGTCGGGTTAGGAACGGATTGAGCGTAGGATCCAGCAAAGTGTCGGCATCGCGGATGAGAGCCAATTTCGCGCCCTGATCATCAGGTATGAAGCTGTCGATGCTGAGCACCCGGGAAACCGCAGGCAGCGCGGAGATGGCCGCCGAAAGACGGCGCGCGCTGTCTCGGGAAGATGCGACAATGTCGATCGTGTTGGGCGAGGTTTCCGGGTGTTTCATCAGATCCAACGCGGTGGCCACGGCTTCGCCCCTGGGGCTGCGCAGGTCGAGCGGATTGAAATCGAAGGTAAGCCTGGGCAACTCGGCCACGCAGGCCAGCCCTAACAGGGCGGCCACACTTATAACGAAAAGCCTGCGCTCGCTCAGAAAACGGTCGAGCGGTGCCAGAGCGCTGTAGCCGATCGCGGCCGGCTCTCCGCCCGGCCGCATCAGTTTCAACAGCGCGGGCAAGAGCGTGATGCTGAGGACAAAAGTCACCAGCATGCCGGTGCCCGCGATCAGACCGAGCTCCGCAACACCCGAATAGCTCGTCGGCAGAAAGGAGTAGAAGCCGGCCGCCGTTGCGGCTGCCGCGAGCGTGAGTGCATTGCCGACACCGCTGCCGGCGTTGCGCAACGCCAGATGGAGATCGTCCTGCTCGTGCCGTTCCGCACGGTAGCGAACGCTGAACTGAATGCCGAAATCGACGCCAAGGCCCACGAAAAGGGCCACGAAGGCCACAGAGATGACATTGAACGAGCCGACGGCGAGAAGTCCGATCGCCGCCGTCATCGCCAGACCCACGAACACGGTAAGCAGAATGGCGAGAATGAGCCGGAACGACCTGAGTGCCAGCCAGAGCATCGTGAGAACACCCAGCATCATCAGCGTCACCATCAGACCGGCGCGGTCCTTGATCGTGCTGAACTCCTCGTCGGCCATGGGAACGGGGCCGGTGAGCCGGATTCGCACACCTGCGTCCGGCGTCAGATGCAGATTGCGCGCAAGAGCACGAATGGCATCGGTCGCGCGTTTGCCCGGTGTCAGTGCGTGATAGTCGAGCAGGGGCTGCGTCTCGATGAAGTGCCGCGTTTCCAGCATTGTAGGCGGCGCGCCCGTGATCAGTGATCGCCAGGGCAGGAAAGCGGACCGCGCAGATACCACGCCCGAAAGAGTGGACGAGAACGCTGCAATCGGATGTTCCAGGGAAGCAAGCTTTGCCTGGCCGCGCTTCACGCCCTCGAGTGCCGTCGACAGGCTGTCCATAATTCCGCGCAGACTTGGATCGGACGCCAGCGCGCCGAGGAAGGGCTGGGCGGCGATCATCTGCCGGGTGGCAGTTTTCACCTGCTCGATCGGAAGGAACAGCATGCCCTCATGTGCAAAAAAATCCCCGCCGTCCGGACGTCGTACGTTGCGGAAAAGATCATGGCGCGCGCCGAACGCCGCCGACAATTGCGCCGCGCCACGCTCGGCAAGCTCGGGAGTCGCGCCATCCACCACGACGACGATGGTGTTGCTCAGCTGCGGAAATTCAGCGTCATAGACAGCGAGTCGTTTCCGCCAGGTGGTCTGCTGCGAGATAAGCGATTCCGCGTTGGTGTTCATGGCGAAATGCGTGGCGCCGTAGAGGGCGGACAGAAAACCCAGAAGCAGCGCTACAGCGACGACGAGACGCGCGCGCCGGGCGCAGAACCCGACGATCTGCTCGACGACGGGTGCCGGCATCCACTCTCGAGTCGCGGCTTTAATGAGGCGGGCGGAACGCAGCTGGCGGCCCGGGCGGGTCGCCTGGATCGAGCGGATCATTCCATGTTTCTTCGGTTGGAAGCCGGACCGTTCGATGGAAGGTGAACCTCTGCGTCCTGACGATGAGTTCGGAGGTGTGGAAGAAGACGAGAACGCATCGCTAGAAGTTCGGCAGGTTCTGGATGTCGGCGTTGCCGTGATTGATCTCGGCCTGACGGTGCTGCCGGTAGAGGCTGCGCAAAGTGGCATAAAGATCCACCGAGCTGCGCTCGATCTCGTTCAACGTGTCGATGTTTCTCGCGCGCTCATCGATGAGGTCCAGTGTTCCGCGGCCGAGCTTGAAATAAGTACTGCTGCGCCAGGTGATCCAGGTGGACGGGTCCAGCGCGATGTCCACGCCATAACCAACCGCGTCACGCGGATTGCTGGGACCGAGCAGGGGCAGGACCAGATATGGCCCCTCGCCGACGCCATACACAGCGAGGGTTTCTCCGAAATCCGCTTTGTGCTCGGGTATTCCGATTTTCGCCGCGACATCGACAAGGCCTCCGATACCCACGGTGGAATTCACCGTAAAGCGCCCCAGCGTCTGTCCCGCGCGCTTGACCTCTCCCTGCAGCACGTCATTGGCAAACGTGACCGGTACATCGAGGTTGACGAGGAAATTGTGAATCCCCTCGCGCGCGGGTTCGGGGACCGCATGAACGTAAAATTTCGCGACCGGAAGGGCGACGTGCTTGTCGAGCGACTGGTTCAGTTCGAAGACCTTCCGGTTTTGCACCTCGTAGGGATCATTGGGATCCGTCGTCGCGGAGGCCCGCCCGGAACCGGTTGCGCAGCCCGCCGCCCCCAACGCGAAAAACAATGCGGCGAGGCTTCTAAGCAACGGAGCCATGCGAAAATCCTCTCGGTTCCATCCAACAACGGATCAGACGCAAATCCGTACCGGCCATAACATATGGTGTGAAGGCGGATGCGGCCAAGATGCAACATCGTCGCCGCTGCGAGAAAACCGATGGCCGTCCGCTAAGTCAGTTTCCGCCTGCGCAGCCACAGTTCCACACTCAGCCCCACCCAGGTGAGGGCTCCTCCGGCGGCTCCGGTGGCCACAGCGAGGAAGGGGTCCGAATCGCCGGTCACCGAATAGATCGCCAGGTAGGCCCCGATCGCCAGGGCCACCGCTGCAACGTGGGGGATGGCCCAATGGCGCCGCGCGGGATCGGTCGATGATTGGCGAGCGCTTGAGGGCGCCATGGGCAAAGTCCGGAAAGGAGGCCACGGCGGGAAATGCCGGCAGAACGCCACAGACTAGCGTCGGGTGCCCGACAATGCCACCTACTTACCGGACCAAGAAGCGCCCTCGTTGGCACATCATGGTTAACCGGCATCATGTCCTGCGGCATAGGGAAGATCCTATGGGAGGATCGGTCAGCCCCTCTCGGCGGGGTTCGTTGCCTCAACGCTTGAGAAACGAATGGACCCTACATTCGGGAGTGGGGTCCACGATGCGTGGGAGCCGATTTGGAGAACGCGCGTTTCCGCATGCTATAAGGCGTCAGCCACGAGGGAGATGCACCATGTCTGCGACCGATTCGGATGTAAAAGCACTGTCGGACGAGTTGAAACAGCTGCGCGCGGAGTTTGCGAAGCTGGGACAGCTTCTCGAATCGGCTGCCCGCAATGCCGGCAACGAAGCCGCCCAGGCCGCCCGCGAGACGGGCGAACGGGCATGGAACGAAGTCAAGAGAAACGCCGACGATCTTGCCCACCGCATCGAAGACCGCCCGGTTACCGCTGCGGCGACAGCTTTTGGCATCGGCGTGGTATTGGGCTTCCTTTTCGGCGGCCGCAATTCCTAGATCCCAGCGGTTCTCCCAATGAGAGGTCTCCTCTTTCGCGGAGTGATCGTCACTCTGGTGATCGTCGCCTGCGCGATTGGCTCGACGGCGGCGTTCGGCCTTCTCGTCGCGGCCGATTATTTCGCTTTTGCGAGAATTCTCTCGCCACCATTCGCGGCTTTGGCAGCGGCCGGCACAGCCATCCTGTTTTGTGCCGTCGCTGTTCTGCTGGGCACATTGGTGCTGGCCCGGACGAAGACACGAGTCCGTCGTCGCATGCATACAAGGATCGTTGGCCTTCTGGGAGAAATATTCGGAAAAGAGTTGTTGGACGCGACAGATCGCCACCCGTTGGGCACGCTGGCGGCAATTCTCGTCGCCGGCTTTGCGCTCGGCTTCAGCCCGACACTCCGAAACACCTTCCTGCGCACCTTCCTGCGCCGCTGAAGGCGGAACAACGCAAGGGCCGTGCATGCCTCAGGGATGCAGCTGCCTGCGCTTGCGCATCTCCTCGTCGCTCGATGTGTCGCCTTCGTAGCCGATCACGTCGACGGTGATGACCGATTCCTCATCGCCGTTGCTGTTGGACCCGCTCGATACCGACTGCGCAGCCTGTGCCGCGGCAGCCGCCGACGAGCTTGCGCCCGTCTGTGCGGCGACATTGACATTAGCCGAACCCGGCACGCCGACCGCCGTCCCGCCGACGCTGAAATTGCTCGCATTGCCGACGGAGAACGCGGCAACGAAGAGGTTGCCCGCGACCCGTACGCCCGCCGCGCCCGCATCCACCGTGCCGCGCGGTGCGATCAGGAACACATCGGGCGCTGGTATGCCGGGCGCCGGCTGGAAGGCCGCGATGCCTGCGCCTGTGACGCCTCCTGCAGAATCGACCTGCCCGTACAGATCCTCATCCACCTGGATTACGACCGGTGGAAAGTCCGACGACGTCTTCGGCCCCTGGCCAGCATTCAAGTCGGCGTTGGAGGACCACATCGCGACATCGCCGCCGTCCTCGGTAAAGAGGCGGCTCTGATTGAGCAGGAAGTCCTCGTCGGTGAAAGTGTCGATCGAGCCACCGCGTAGAGTGAGTATTCCTTCATATCCCGCTGGAATAGCGGCGATCGTCGAGGGATATGGCACGCCATCTTCCAGAGATAGATAAGGATCGCCGTTCGACGTGTTCTGGATCGGGATGCCGTCGAACAACTGTGCGCCGGCATAGCTGTGCAGAGCTGCCTGGGCCGACGTTGCGACCGTCGAACCTATCAGCGCGCGCCCCCCCGGTCCCAGGATATAAATATTGCCGCCCCACATGGTTTCGATCGCGGAGAGTCGCAAATCCAGGTCGCCCGTCTGAACCAGTTTGTGGGCGCCGTTGGTGCCGCCGCCGAGATTGTTCTGTGTGTAGCCGAGCGTGGCGGGAAACAGCAGGTTAACGGCGATGTAGCCGCGGCTGTAGTTCTGGTAGGACGGGCCGGTGGGAATGGAGGTCTGGATCAACTCGTTGAAATACACATTGTCGAGCAGGAAAACGCGCTGCTCGAGCTCGGGCAGTGTCGCAAACACCTCATAGGCCTGCTGATAGGTGACCCGAGTGGTCCCATAGACCGCCTTCAGCGCCGACGCCGCGTTCTTCTGCATCCACTGGACGAGAACGGGCGCGTAGATCGGATCCGCGCGGTCGGGAACCGTGTTGCCCGAGGCGTCGGTGGTCTGCTGGAAGAGGTAGCCCGGCAGGTTTGGTAGATTCGCGGGGTCGAGATAGTAATCTCGCAGAGCGTTGTAATCGGCGCCCTTACCGACGCCGAACTCCACATACAGATTGGCCCCTACCGGCGCCAGCCAGGGATTCCAGTCGTTGCCGACCGACAGGATGCCGCCGCCAAAGGAGAGCGAGCCGGTTGCAGCAACACCATTCGCAGTTTGCTGGAGGCCGCTCGTGTCCGCGGAGTTGAGGAAGGGTCCGGCATCGCGGCCCGCTTCGAGGAAGAAGGAGCCGGGTCCGCCGATGACGAAGCTGTTGCCTTCAAGGGCCGGCTCCGGCGACCCGAACTCCTCCTGGCCCTGGAAAAGCGAGACCGGCCTGACAAGCAGGGTGGTCGCGGTAATATCGCGACCGGCAAAGATACGCGTGATGTCTGTCGGCAACAGGTTCTGACCGAAGAACATCATGTTGATGATGTCACGGCCGGCCCAGATACGCGCCTGTTTGGGGACAGAAACGATCATGTCGAGGATATCCCCGCCCGCGTCGATGCGAACGGGATAGGGATCATCCAGATGGGTGGGGGTGCTGTTGTGGTAGGTTTCGCGCACGGTTTGAATGGTGTCGGGCAATATGCCCGGAAACCCGAACGTCCGGCCGGTCATCAGACCGCTGCCGGAGTTGTAGGAAAAGGTGGAAAAAATACCTGGCAGAAGACCAGGATCTCCGTCCTCCATATCGATCGTCACCGGCAAGATGTCCGCACCTGCGAAAAGGTTGAGCTGTCCGACGGCGCTTGGATAAAGGACAATCTCGCTCGCCTGTCCGATGTTGTTCGGATCGAGCGTTCCGACCAGATCCAGCGTGCCCGTCAACGAAGCCACATTCAGCGAGCCTGGATAGACCGCGGAAGCGACCTGGTTTGTCGCCTGGTCGGCCCTCGCGATGATGCTGACATCGAAGGGTCCGGTGGATGATTGGAATGGCACGTAGGGCGACTGGTTGTCGAGTGTGACGCTTCCATCGGAGTAAATCGAGACACCGGCTATCGACGTGTAGAATCCGTGGGCATCGAGATTGCTCTGGTCCTGGTCCGGTCCTCCCTCCGAATACACGCCGAGTGCGCTGATGCCTTGCAGCTCCACCGAACCTCCGGCCGAAAGCGAAACTGTGGCGTCGGACAATCGAAGTCGCAGCGTGTCCGACATCGTGTAGTACTGGTCGTCCGCGTAATAGATTTGTTGAGTGGGGTCGGCACTGGCGATGTTGGCTCCGGCACTAATGTCGGCTGTCCCCTCCGCCACGTCGAAACGTCCGCCGAGAATGTCATTGCCTGCGGCGATGGTGACGTTACCACCGCCGAACTGCCAAAGCGCGAGCGCCGGCGAGAGTAGTGAGGGGCTGGTCACGCTCGCCGTCGTCACAGACGTGTCGTTGGCCACGGTCAGATCGACCACGTTGTGTCCGGCGTCGATTGTAATGTTTCCGCCGCCCAGCGCACCGACGCCCTCGGTGAACAGCTGAGGATTGATCATGATGTTGGTGATGTCGCCAACGGTGCCGACCCGCCAGGGCTGATCCCCGCTGCCGATCCAGTCGAAAAACTGGATGGTGTTGCCGCTGTTGTTGTAATTATCCCCAAGACGCGCTTCGTCCCAGATGTCGCGCCGGGAGAGAACGTCGTTGCCGGCGGTGAGCATGATATTGCCGCCGCCCGTCAGGTAGACAGGATTGGCAATCATGATTCCAGAAAAGCCGATGTTATCGGGGCTTTGGCCGGGCGCGCCGTAGACATATCCGCCGTTCAATGGTTGCGAAAACACATCGCTTGTGTCGTCGTAAGCGGAGGGATCGATGGTGAAGGTGTCGCCCGTCAGCTCGTCGACCACAGTCTGCGACGCGAGATCGGCAAGATGCCCGGCGGTATAGACCGGCGAGCCGCCGAGCTGCAATTCACCGCCCTCGAACTGTTCATAGGTCGGCGTGACGCCGTTTTCGAGATTGATGTCTCCGGAGGTGGCCATGTCGATCGAACCTGTTCCGGTTCGCACGAGCGTCATGTAGGTCGCCGTGGTTTGCTGTGTGATTGGATGGCTCTTGGGTGCCGCGTAATTTGCCAGAATCGCCGCGAGATTTGGCACGATCACGTCCAGCATGAACTGATTGGAAAGATTCAAGCTGGTGGACAGTGCGTCGATGCCGGTTTTCCCGTTGAATGTGGAGTACTGACCCTGGTAATCCGTGAGGAACGTTTGGAACTGGCTGCTACCGTCAATGAGAGCCTGTACGGCTGCCGGCGCCTGCGAGAAGTCGATGTAAGTAAAGGAATTCGCGTTTGCCTGGGGTGTTTCAGTCAGGAACGACATGTACCAGGAATCGGCCGTGAGATACTGCGATCCAACCTGAAAATCGAGCTGGTCGAGGTAGTTGGACGTATAGGTCTTCTGGTCGCCGTAAGAGTATGTATTGATACCCTGCACGACGACGCTGAAATCCGTACCGGGAACGGTTTGCAGCGGATTGACGCTTGGATTTCCGTCGGCGCCGGTCAGGTCGGCTCCCGCGACCAGCTGGTAGGAAGTCGATGACACATATTCCAGGCCGTGCGCTGTCATGACGAGCGGGAACGGTTGCATGCTTCCGAGCACGTCTTCGTTGGCGACCGAGGCGGAAGGAGAGTTCGCCGCCGGGTCGTAGGGGACGGGATTGAAGATGAAGCTCTGATTGGCGAAACCCTTGGGGATACCCAAGTCGATATAGTCGGCGGGCAGCGATCCCGACTGCCAGTTGCCGAGATTCACGCAATTCACTTCTACGCAACCTGGCATCAGGTACGGAATGTAGTACCGGTTGCCACCGCCCAGCGCGACGGCGAGATAATTGGCATCGCTCTGGTCACCGAACTGAAAGAAGCCGTCGGTGATGCTGCCGTTGATATCGAGGTTGCCGCCGGCGCGAAGCTCGAGCACGGCTGGTTCGCCGAGGACGGAGCCGCCGACTCGGTAGGTGAGCGTGGTGTATTTTGCGAATATCTCGCCTTCGTCGCCCGGCACGACGTAATACTGACAATTCGACGTGCAATTGGGATCGACGGGCATCATCAGACCGGCTTTGACCGCCGCCGCAATGTTCACGACGCCCGCGCCCAGGTTCCAGTTGGAAGAGAGCACGATGTCGCCCGAATAATCGAGTTCCACGCCAGGGCGCGCATGGAAATTCGGCATGGATGTGAGATTGCCCAGATTTCCGTAGTCGGAAGAGATATTGAAATTCTGGATGAAATTGACGACGGTGCCGGCCGCATCGTCGGCGAGGAAATTGGCTTGGCCGTTCCCCGCTTGCGTGGCGACGTCGAGCACGGCCTGACCTTCCGCATTGATTGTCACGCCGACGAAATTGGGATCGTCGGCGATATTGGCGAGATTCCAGCGCTCGAAGCCGACGAGATCGATGGCGCTCGCGCCCTCGATAGTGCCGGCGTAGCTCATATTGATGGTTTCCCCGTTCTGCCCCTGAATGACAGGCAGCCGGAAATTCACTGAACCGCCCAGATCGGCCGGCACAAAGAAGTAATAGACCGTGCCGTTGAGGGTCATCGGGATGAGCCGCGCCTTCTTCTGCAAAGCAGCCACGTCGATCACGGCACCGCTCTTCACATCGATGATACCGTTGCCATCGGTTCCGATGGTGACCGTGCCGGCCGACGCCTGGCGCGGATCCATCCTTCCGTAGCCGTCCGCATGGGCGTCGATGAGGGCCGTGCTTTCGAGAGTGACACCCGAAAGACCGTACAGATCGACGTTGCCGCCATTGGTGCCCGAAACGTCGATCACCCCGGCGATATCGACGAGACCTCCATTGGCATCAAGCAGTACGTTGTACGCCTTGAGCTCGTCGCCCGAGGGCAGAACGAGATTGCCGGCGCCCGAGGTGATGTCGATCGTGCCGCTGAAATCCCTGCCGAAGCCGTTGACGAAGGCGGCAAGATCGAACGCACCCCCCGAGATCAGGTCAAGCGAACCGCCGCCGCTGGGCGTGCTCGCATCTATCGTACCCTGCAGATTGAAGACGCCGCTGCTGGCTGATAGCTCCAGGATTCCGGCGGTACCAGCCTTTCCACCAATGGAAAGAAGCGTGTCCGGGCCAGCGGTGATACCGCCATGTTGGGCGATCAGACTAAGCCGGCCGCCCGGAGCGGACACGCTCACCGGATCGGCGGAATCGCCGAAGTCCTTCGCATAGGCGGGTGTTTCGAGTATCGCATCGCCGGAAAGATTGATGCCCGTCAGCGAGTTGAGCGTGAGCGAGCCGGCGGTGGCGCGCAGTTCGCTGTCGTCCACGGAGATCGAATAACCCGCTATGGTGAGCGACGAACCGGGCGTGCCGCTCTCGACCGGAACGCTCGCGCCTGTGGGATTGGTGATGTCGACGGCGCCCGTTGTCACGAGCGACAGGCTCGGAATAACGGCATTTACGCCCGGCGGTGGTGTCGAGCCGCGATCTCCCAGATAAGGAGTCTGGAGATTGAGCGAGGCGGGACCGAAATTGAACGTGCCGATGCCGTCCAGGAACATGCCGCTCGCTGCAGCGAGCGTCACGCTGCCGCCGAAGCCGTAGGTGTTGAAGTTCCCGGAGCCGAAGTCGATCTGGTTCGCCTTTACCGTCAGGTTTCCGCTGCCGCAAGCAGGCGCACCGGATTGCCCGCATTGGGCCTGCGCCCCGTTGCCGTTGAACAGCGTGAGCGTGTCCGCATTCAGTACGACGGCATTGCCGTTCAGCAGCGAGAGCCCGGGCGTGTCGAATGCGATGTTGCCGAAATCATAGGTGCCCGCGGCAAAGGCAATCGAATCCGGCGTCAGGATCGTTAGCTGATTGGCTTTGCTGAACAGCGCCTGGAGTTGCGGAGTAACGACAAGACCGGACAACCCGTTGCTGTTCGACGTGAAGGTCACCTGCCCGGCGCCGAGCGCCAGCGCATTGGCCTCGATCGTTGCATCCGGCGCCACGGTGAGATTGCCGCTGGAATCGAGGAAAACCGCGTTTCCTTCGAGGTTGACGTCTCCAACCGTCAGCACGCCGGGGTTCACCTTCTGGACGTTCTCGCGTGTAACGAGACGCTGCGGACCGACGGCGACCCGGACGAGAGCGCCCTGCCCCGTCATCTTCCCGGACGAACCGTCGAGGATGTAGTTGCCGGTGAGGGAGCTTCCGGCCGTCCCCTTCGCAATGATGGTGGCGCCATTGTCGAGGGTGATGTTCGCGCCAGAACCGTCGACGGCAAGAAGAATTTCCGGGGCGGACAACGGGTGCGCGGAATCGTTGGCAATAGTGATCGACTGGGCCGTTACGTCGATGGACGTCGTCCCATTGGCGTTGTCCGTCCGCACGCCGCCGATAAGCAGGCTCGAAGCATTGAGATCGGTGAGGCTCCCGGCGGTCAGATCGATCACGCCGTTCTGGGGCGGCGATTGGGGAAGGGTCGAAACGATATCGAAGGCGCTGCCGCTGATATCGACTTCCGAGCCGCGCCCGCCAAGGCCAGGCGTTGTGAGCAAAGCGGTATTCACCACGAGAGCCTGGAGAGGCGCCAGAATAAGGCGTCCCGCGTCGATCGGCAGGCGGGGCGACGTCACGCCATTCTTTGCGGCGAGCTGCGCGAAATATTGGTCTCCCGAAGTGAGCGCGATCTGGGAATATTGCAGGAATACACTCTGGGGCTGCACTTCGAACGCGTCGGACGTGGCCGAGCGCGTATCGGTTCCGGCAACGCCGAAATAGCCGGCGACGACACGGGTTCCGTCGTTCAACATTTCGCTCGTACCCGGTGCGATCTGGACGCCGTTGTTTTCTTCGACCACGCGCATGCCGCCCGGCAGCATCGCGTATTGCGCCGGCAGGAGCGTGTACCAGCCCGCCGCCAGACCCGGGGCTGCGCTCAGATAGACGCTCTGACCCGCATTGGACGCGGAATAGAGATTGTTGTAGTTCGCGGAGTAGAGCGGATCGTAGGCCGCCACTCCGTTCGACGACAGGCCCGGCACGATGGCATAGACCTGCGAGCCGCCGGGATATTGGTATCCGCCATTGCCGCTGAACTCGTCGGAATTAAAGCGATCGAGAACGTCGCGCGAGCCGCCGATACCGGGAACGAACTCATAGGCATAGACGTCGCCGCCACCGCTTAGGTTGACCGTGGCGCCAGAATCGAGCGTGACGGAATTGCCCCCAAAATTGAGGATCGCAGGAGGCGGGGCGGTCAGCTGCGCCGAACTTGTTGGCGCGAAGTACCACTCGGTCTGGTCTGTGGTGGTTCCATATGGAATGGCGAGGCCGGCCGCCGAAACCGACGTGATGCTGCCTGCAAGCGCCTCGACGGACTGCGTCAATGGCGCGAAAGTGTTGATGGTACCATTCGTCGTCAGCGAAAGCGGGCTGTCGCCGCCGATATTGAGACTTCCGATCGGCACCCGAATAACGCCGCCCAAAACGATGTTCGCAGCCTGGATGGTGAGGTCCGCACCGGCAGAATAGGGTGTCGGCGGCGCATTTTTTGTCGTCCGGC
>Ga0182024_10004649_pt1 | contig 31357 bp, 30 predicted proteins | sample P32metaG_FD_120480 | JGI IMG/M metagenome (GOLD analysis project Ga0182024, IMG submission 120480) | Permafrost microbial communities from Stordalen Mire, Sweden - P3-2 metaG (Illumina Assembly) | ecosystem: Environmental > Terrestrial > Soil > Wetlands > Permafrost | place: Sweden: Stordalen... | reverse complement strand
TGCCTCCTTGTAATTTTGCTCGGAGCTGCACGTGCCGTTGCGCTGAAACGCGGGAGTAACTCAGCTGGTAGAGTGCGACCTTGCCAAGGTCGATGTCGCCGGTTCGAATCCGGTCTCCCGCTCCAACCCAGCTGCAATCGTCCGTTATCCAGCCTCCCTCAAACGGGCGTCAAAACGCACAACGGCGTCCCACGAACGAACAACCCTCCGCCGCGCCAAGACACGACTCCTGCACTGATTACCTTTGTTTACAATGGGATTAGGCCGCAACACCTGGTGGCAGGAAGCGTGCCATGGTGTTAATGGGGATTCTCCCCGCCACTCGAAGCACTACTGGAGGTCTTATGGCTATGGATGTCAAACGCGAAGGCGTCGCGAAAAAGAAGATGATCCGCCGGATCATCTGGCTGACCCTGGCGACGGCGGGCATTGCGGTAGCCGGTTGGCAGATATCCAAACTGAAGCCTGCAGCCCCCAGTGTTGAACGCGCCACGGTGTGGATCGATACAGTAAAGCGCGGCCTCATGGTGGAGGATCGGCGCGGTTTGGGGACCCTGGTTCCTGAAAACATCGTGTGGCTGCCAGCCCAGTTCGACAGCCAGGTTTCGAAAATCATGGCTCGTTCCGGCGATGAGGTGAAACCGAACGCCGTCCTGATGGTATTAACCAATCCGCAGATGGAAGTCGACGCGAATGATCTCGAATGGCAGGTCAAACAGGCCGAAGCGGCTTATCAGGATCTAAAGGTCCAGCTCCAGAGCAAGACCTTCGATCAGCAATCGGTGGTGGATACCACCGCGAGCGACATGGAGCAGGCGAAACTGACCAAGGAACGCGATGAAGAGCTCCTCAAGTTGAACCTGAAGGCCGATCTGGACGTCAAACTATCGGTCGCCAAATGGGAACAATTCGTCGGTAAGTACAAGACCGAAAAGCAGAAACTCGATATTCAAAAGCAGTCCGTGGATGCCCAGTTGGAATCCTCCAAGGTTCAGATCGACAAGCTCAAAGCCCAGTGGGCGCTCAAAAAGCAGCAGGTCGGCGAGCTGACCATTCGGGCCGCCATCGCCGGCAAGATGCAGGAAATGACGCTACAGGAAGGCCAAAAAGTTAAACCAGGCGATGTTCTGGCTAAGATTGCCGACCCCACCAAACTCATGGCCCGCCTGAATATCGCCGAAACGCAGGCCAAGGACATCATCCTCGGGCAAAAAGCAGAAATAGATACACGGAACGGGATTGTCCCAGGGCACGTAATTCGTATCGACGCGTCTATTGTGAATGGCACTCGGACGGTGGACTGCAAATTGGACGGTCCGCTGCCGGCCGGCGCGGTACCGGATCTGAGTGTCGACGGGACCATCGAGATCGAGCGGCTTCCGGACGTAGTGTTCGTGGGCCGGCCGGTGTTCGGGCAGCCGAACAGCGCGGTGAGCCTGTTCAAGCTGGATGACGACCAGAAGGGCGCCGCGCGCGTCACCGTGAAGTTGGGGCGCAGCTCCGTGAACACGATCGAAGTTGTGGATGGTTTGAAGGTAGGCGATCAGGTGATTCTGTCGGATATGTCGGGACAGGACGACAAGCCCCGCATCCGGCTGAATTAGGTGGCGCAGACTTTAGTCTGTGTTCTGGAACGTCTGAATTTGAGTGGGTGGCACAGACTTTAGTCTGTGTTCTGGAACGTCTGAATTTGAGCAGGTGGCACAGACTTTAGTCTGTGTTATAAACCAGCAGGAATAATCGCGTCCCGCTTCGTTGTGTGGGGACGTTAAACGATAGGGGAAACCGCAATGGCCGAAGCATTGATTCATCTGGACGGCGTCACGAAAGTGTTCGTCACCGACGAAGTAGAGACGCACGCCCTCGCCGGCATTCATCTGGACATCCAGAAAGGCGAGTATCTGTCGATCGCCGGCCCGTCGGGCTGCGGCAAGTCGACGCTGCTCGCGATCCTGGGCCTGCTCGATTCGCCCAGCGACGGAAGCTATATTCTGAACGGCAAGCCCGTCCAGGGATTGAAGCTGAGTGAGCGCGCGCGCATCCGCAATCGCGAAATCGGCTTCATCTTCCAGGCGTTCAACCTGATCGGCGATCTCACCGTGTATGAGAACGTCGAACTACCGCTCACCTATCGCGGAATGCCCAGCGCGGAGCGCAAGAAGCGCGTGCATGAGGCACTCGAGCGCGTCGGCATGTCGCATCGCGTGAAGCATTATCCATCGCAACTCTCCGGCGGTCAGCAGCAGCGCGTCGCCGTCGCGCGCGCCTTGGGCGGCGATCCGTCCATCCTGCTTGCCGATGAGCCTACCGGAAACCTGGATTCGGCCAATGGCGAGGCGGTGATGGACCTGCTCCGCGAACTGCATCGCGGCGGCGCCACTATTTGCATGGTGACTCACGATCCTCGCTATGCCCGCTACGCGGACCGCAACATCCACTTATTCGACGGCCGCGTCGTCGAAGAGTCCACCGAAACGGCGTAGTTAGCTCGGTCCGTTCGGTTTCGAGGGCTTCTTTTCTCCGGGCTCTGATACCTGGCCCTCGGCTGCCTCGCGAATTTCTTCAACGTCGGCAAGGTCGCGTGTCCGCCCGGAAGCAAGCTTTGCCGCTATGAGGTCGTCCCTCGAAATAAAGAACGCCTTCAGACCGGTCGCGGCGTCAATCACACCTTCGACCCGTCGTTCCCAAGCCGCATCAAAATCGATACCGGGGATGTCAGGAAGTATATCGAACCCGCGCGGATCGCGCCCAAAACGAAAGAAACTGCCTCGGTCTGCGAAGTCCTCCGGACGAATGCCTTCGAGCGGTGCGCCGAACTCGGCAAGTGCGGCATACGTCGCCTGCGCATTGGCAGGATCGGCTCGTATGAGAACGTCGATGTCCTTCGTGAAGCGGGGCTGCGCATGAAAAATGACGGCGTAGCCCCCCACGATCAGGTACTTAACGCCATGGGCATGGAAGGCGGACAAAAGGTCTTTGTAGTCTTGGTACATCCGGCTCCATCTCCCAACCTTTGAGCGCGTAGGCGGTCTCAATCAGTTCCTCAACCGCGTCCATCCGCTCATGCACCGGGCGACTCTGCCAGTACCGATATTCGTCAGCCTTCATTTCCTTGAGGCTGGAGTATTTGCGAATGGTCTTGTCCATGCGTTCGTTTTATACCATGCGGCGCCGCAAACGGCAAAGAAGCGGCCGGGCTCTCCGATCAAGCCCGCGCGCGCACAAACTCATAGCGTTCGAGCGTCGCCGCGAACATCGCCTCCTGATCGCCCCTCAACACTTTCCCCACACACTTCAGGCGCACCTCCGACCGCGATCCCGGAGCCTTTGGGAAAGTGATCAGATACTCGATGGGCTGGCCTACCTCGACAGTCGCCTCCGATTTAAACAAGACGCCTGTCGAACTGACATTTCTGGTTTCTCCGAGAAACTTCGGATGGGCCCCCGCGCTCACAATCTCGAACGGGAGCCGTAAATCGAATCGCTGATTTTTTCGTTGTTCTAGCACTGTACCTTCGACTCTATAGCCTGAAAGAACTAAGGTCAATAGTCCAAACCCTAGCCAAAAAGTCCCATTGTTATAGTACGTTGAGCGGCTTCGTTCCAGTACCATTCCAACCCCACCCGTCAGGATGAGGGAAAGGGGACTGACCACTCTGTCCCTTTCGCAACACCTCGACTTCGGGAAGAAACCAGTTCGTGGACAGAGCGGTCTGTCCTCTTTTCATCACCTGAACACTCTTTCCAACCAACTTCAGCGGGCTACTCACAGGCGATATGCGAAAATGAGGCTTGCTCGATCGCATCACCGTGCATGGCGCGCGGCAACACAATCTTAAAAACATCGACGTCGAGATTCCGCGCAACACTTTCACCGTCATCACGGGGTTGAGCGGGTCTGGGAAATCGTCACTCGCCTTCGACACCATCTACGCCGAGGGCCAGCGGCGCTACGTCGAAACGCTGTCTCCCTACGCCCGCCAGTTTCTGGATCAGATGGAGCGGCCGGAGGTCGATTCGATCGACGGCCTGAGCCCTGCGATTTCCATCGAGCAGAAGACCACCAATCGCAGCCCCCGTTCCACGGTCGGCACCATCACCGAAATTTACGATTATCTCCGCGTCCTCTACGCCTCTATCGGCGTCCCTCACTGTCCCAACTGCGGCCACGAAATTTCCCGGCAGACCACCGAGCAGATTGTCGAGCAGGTGCTGGCGCTCAAATCCAAGCAGCGCGTCATGATCCTCGCGCCCATCGTCCGCGGACGCAAGGGCGAGTACAAAAAGGAACTCGAGAAACTGGCGCGCCAGGGATTCGTGCGCGCCAGAATCGATGGCGTGCTGCGCGCGCTCGACGAAGAGATCACGCTCGACCGGCGCAAGAATCACACCATCGAAGTCGTGGTCGACCGGTTGCTGATCAAACCGGAGATCGAAAAGCGTCTGGAAGCCTCCATCCGGACGGCGACCAAACTCGCCGACGGCCTGGTGCAAGTCGTGGTGGTCAACGGATCGTCAGCCGCTTCCAACCCCGCCCGTCAGGGCGGGGATCCTACTAACGACCGCCTGAATTCGTCCAACCCCACTCGTAAGAGTGGGGATTCTTCAGACGACCGCCTCTACTCCCAAAAGCTCGCCTGTCCCGATTGCGGCGCCAATGTCCCCCAACTCGAGCCGCGATCGTTTTCTTTTAACAGCCCCTTCGGCGCGTGCGAAACCTGCCACGGCCTCGGCAGCAAGTGGAGTTTCGATCCAGCCAAAATGATCGTGGACCCCTCGCGTCCGCTGCTTGAAGGTGGATTGGGGCCGGGCGGCACTTCCAGTTTCATGCTGCACGCGCTGACGCCCGTAGCGGCACGGCTGAAGATCCCCTTGCATGAGCCTTTCGCGGATTTGCCCGCCAAGTCCCAGGCCGCCCTGATCGATGCGGCCAGCGAAATTATGGATCGCTACCTGGCGCAGGAAAAAACCGGCGACGCTTTTCGCGAATACTACATGCGTTATATGTCGCCGTCCCCCTGCCCGGATTGCAATGGACGCCGGCTAAAGCCGTCCAGTCTGGCGGTGCGCGTAAACGGGATGACCATCCCGGAGCTGACCGGAATGTCGCTCACACGAGCGCTTGCGACAGTAAAGAAGTGGAAGCTGAATGAGCGGGAACACCTCATCGGCGGCCGGGCGGTCGAAGAGATTCGCAATCGGTTGGAATTTCTGGTCGCCGTCGGATTGGACTATCTGAGCCTGGAGCGATCCGCCGCGACTCTCTCCGGCGGCGAGGCGCAGCGAATCCGTCTGGCGACGCAAATCGGCTCTAGATTGCGCGGTGTGCTGTACGTACTTGATGAACCCTCCATTGGCTTGCATCCGCGCGACAACCATCGCTTGCTCGATTCCCTCGCACGCCTGCGCGACCTGGGTAACACGGTTTTAGTGGTGGAGCACGACGCCGAAACCATTGAGCGTGCCGACTACGTCATCGACCTCGGCCCTGGCGCGGGTCGCCTGGGCGGAGCTCTGGTGGCGCAGGGCACTCCGTTGCAGATCGAAGAAACTCCCGCGTCGCTTACGGGGCAGTATCTTTCCGGCGTGCGAAAAATCGAGGCCTCGCGCGCGCGGCGCACGCCGACCGGCCGGCGAATCGTGATTCGCGGAGCTTCCGAACACAATCTTAAAAACATCGACGTCGAATTTCCGCTAGGGTTGTTCATCGCCATCACAGGCGTTTCAGGCAGCGGAAAATCCACGCTGGTGAACGATATTCTGTACCGCGCTGCGTCGAAAGAAGTGTACGGATCGCGTGCCACGCCGGGCGCGCATAAAGAGATTCTGGGTCTGGAGAATGTCGACAAGGTAGTCGAAATCGATCAATCTCCCATCGGACGGACGCCGCGATCGAATTCGGCAACTTACACGGGCGTGTTCACGCTGATTCGCGATTGGTTCGCCAAGCTGCCGGAATCGCGCGAGCGAGGATACAAGCCCGGCCGTTTCAGTTTCAACGTCAAGGGCGGGCGCTGTGAGGCCTGCCAGGGCGACGGGATGAAGCGCATCGAGATGAATTTCCTCCCCGATGTGTACGTCACCTGTGATGTGTGCCGCGGCCGCCGCTACAATCACGAAACCTTACAGGTGAAATATAAGGGACATTCCATCGCGGAGCTGCTGGAGTCCCCCATTGAGGACGCGCTGCCGCTACTCGAAAATATTCCACAGATCAAAGCCAAACTCGAAACGCTGATACAGGTCGGTTTGGGATACTTGCATCTGGGACAATCCTCCACCACGCTTTCGGGAGGCGAAGCCCAGCGCATCAAGCTCGCGCGCGAATTGAGCAAGAGGCAGACCGGCCGGACACTGTATATTCTGGATGAGCCCACCACTGGGCTGCATTTTGAGGACGTGCGGAAATTGCTGGACGTGTTGCACAGCCTGGTGGATTTGGGAAACACGGTGGTGGTGATCGAACATCAACTCGACGTGGTGAAGACCGCGGATTGGATTATCGATCTGGGACCGGAGGGCGGCGACCGTGGCGGATACGTGGTCGCGGTAGGCTCGCCCGAAGAACTCGTGCGGAACACAAAAAGCTATACCGGACAGGCTTTGAAGCGCGACCGTCAGGGAGTGCGTGAATGAGCCGATACTCTCATCCATTCTTGTGGGGCGGGTCCCCTGACCCGCGCGCGACCCCCTGGTCGCGCCTTAAATGTGTCTCTTTCCTATGAGCCGATACTCTGAAAAACCGCTCGACTTCACTGCCCTCAAAACCGTGCCCATCGACGCGCGCGGCGGCAAGGTCCGCGTCGAGGATTTCGCGAAGCCCTACCGCAAGGGCGAGGGCGTCCAGGGCCTCCTGGAATCCCTTCCAAAAATTCTCGCGGCGGATTCCTTCCGCGGCGTGATCGCGGCGATTCGAAAAGCCCGCGATCAAAAACGCGCACTGCTATGGGGCATGGGCGGGCACGTTGTGAAGTGCGGGCTCGGCGATGTCCTGATCGACTTAATGCACCGCGGTTGGATCACGGGTTTTGTGATGAACGGCGCCGCTTCCATTCATGACTTCGAAATCGCCATCGCGGGACAGACCAGTGAAGACGTGGAGGCGGTGCTGCCGGATGGCCGTTTCGGCGCCGCGGAAGAAACCGGTCGCGAAATGAACGTAGCCATCGTCGAAGGAACTCGCGACGGAATCGGCATGGGCGAAGCGTTGGGACGCCGCCTGGAAACCCTGGCGAAACCGGAGTTCGCACCGCACAGCGTCTTATGTGGCGCTTACGCAGCAAAAATTCCGGTTACCGTACACGTCGCGGTGGGAACGGATACGCCGCATACACACCCCGCCGCTGACGGCGCCGCCATCGGCGCGGCCACCCATCGCGATTTCCGGCTGCTGTGTTCCCTGGTGCGCAACCTCCATCGCGGCGGCGTGTATCTCAATGTCGGATCGGCAGTGGTGCTGCCGGAGGTTTTTCTCAAAGCTGTTTCGGTGGTGAGAAACCTGAAGCACCCGCTGGCGGATTTCACTACCGTCAATTTCGATTTTCTGCAGCATTACCGCCCCAAGCTAAACGTGGTGGAGCGTCCCCATGCTGGCTCTGGAGGCAAAGGGTTCGCCATCACCGGCCATCATGAATTGATGATTCCTCTGCTCGCGGCGTCGTTGGTTGAACAGGACTAGTGAGCTAACGAGCCGCGACCAAAGGGAGCGGTTAAGAGGCGCGACAGCATGGAGCGCCCGTCTTGTGAGGCGCGACCGTAAGGGAGCGCGTTCGGGTTGTGAGGTGCAACAGAATGGAGCGCTCGTCCTGTGAGGCGCGACCGTAAGGGAGCGCGTTCGCGTTCCGGCTATGAAGCGCGACTGAAGGAACTGAAAACGAGCGAAGCGAAGCATGACTCCCACGGCCGATGAAAAAACTCCGCGAGAGGAAGTGTTCTGGACCTACGAGGATCTCGCCTTGTTCATCGGCGCGGTGCTACCCGCGCTCGCGGGTGCCCTTCTCATCGTGCGGCCGTTCCACGTCTCGAATAGAGGCGTGCAGACTCTGCTATACCAATGCACCGCTTATGCACTGATGCTCGGCGCGCTCTACCTGCTGATCGCGTGGCGATACCGAAAGCCGCTTTGGCGGTCGCTCGGCTGGACCTTCGACTTTCGACGCCCGTGGCTATATGTGTTGATCGGGCCGCCCCTGGCGATCGGGCTCACCCTGCTCGCGTCAGTTCTGCATGCGACCGGGAATCCGGCGATTCCGGATCTGATTACGGATCGTGCGTCGTTGATCGCCGTGCTAATTTTCGGCGCACTGGCTGGTCCCCTCTTCGAGGAGTTGGTATTTCGCGGATTCCTGCAACCCCTGCTCGCTCGCAGCATGGCTGCCTGGATTGCGATTCTCCTCACCGCCGTTCCCTTCGCGCTGCTGCACGGGCCCGGGTTCGGATGGGCCTGGCAATCCGTCATGATCGTGGGGATTGCGGGCGTGGTGATGGGATACGTGCGCAACCGCACCGGATCCACCGCGGCCTCGGCATTGGTCCACGTCGCGTACAATTCGACGCTGTTTGTCGGATTCATTCTCCAGCGCTCCACCTGAGGCGCGACCTTTCCGAGCCGCGACCAAGCTGCGCTTGCGCCAAGGGAGCGGTTATAAAAACGCGCTCGTCACAAACATATCGCGACGGGTCACGTCATTGCGCTACATAATAGAACTTGCTAGTCGCGCAACCCGCCGTAGCTTCCGAACCCGCGCCGGCCCCACTCGCAACCCGGGCCTGGCTGTGGCCCAATCTACTCAGCCTGGACGCGCCCCTCGTCGCGGTCCTGTGGCAGGCGCTGTTCCTGCGCTGTTTTCACGCGACCTTCGATCGGCTCGCCGCCGGGTTACTGGTGCTGTCGGTGTGGCTGATCTATGCCGCCGATCGATGGTTGGACGTTTGGAAAATGCCCGCGAAGGGCGGAGACCGTTCCGCAATTTCGAACCGGACTCTTCTCGCGGATCGCGAGGGTGAGCGCGAAACGGGTGTTTTTCAGGAGCCCGCTCGCCACCGGTTTTATCGCCGCCATTGGCGCCTAATGCTGCCGGCTTGGATCGCGGTTTTCGCAATGGCCGCGTGGCTCGCCGGGACCAGGCTGCCGTCACTTTTGTTCGAACGCGGAATCGCGCTGCTCGCGGCGATCGGAGTTTACTTCGCGTTCGTGCACTTCGCGCCGTGCCGCTGGTGGCCGAAGGAATTTGCGGTCGGGATTCTTTTCGCGATAGGGACCTCCCTCGCCGCCTGGGGACACGTTCGATCGCCGGTCGACGTCGCCACCATCGTTTTGTTCTGCGCGTTGTGTTGGATCAACTGCGCGGCCATTGAAGTCTGGGAGCAACGGGCAGCCTGGGAACGGAAGCGTCTTTCGGAGTGGCCGGTGCGGCTCGCCGCGATTGCAGTGGGGCTGGTGGCGCTGATTTTTTTGTACGATCAACGGCCCATCCTGAGCGGCGCGGAAACCGCGAGCGCTTTCGCGTTCGTGGCGCTCGATCGCGCCCGGCATCGTCTGTCGCCCGAAGCGCTGCGTGTGCTCGCCGACATCGCGCTGCTGACACCCGCGCTGTTTCTCCCCATCGCCGGTCTGCGTCCGTGAATCGCGAAACATGAATTGCGATTTTATCGCCCGTTGGTATCGATGGCTCGAATACCTCGGATTTGGCGGCGCGCTGGAGCGGCGGCGATGCGCGTTCCTCACGGATGTTACTGATTCGCATCGAGATACCCAACAGGTTCTCGTGCTCGGCGACGGCGACGGGCGATTTTTGGCGAAATTCGTCGCGCCGCGCAAAACACCGGCAAAACACCGTGAAAACACCGTAAGAACACCGTGTCTAGCCGCGGATTATGTCGACCGCAGCGCTCGGATGCTGGAACTGGCGCGCCGCCGCGCCGGGACCGATTGCGTCACTTATCACCTCGCTGATGCGCTCACATTTCCGCTCCCGGCAGCGCACTATGATCTGATCGTCACACACTTTTTCCTCGATTGTCTAAGCGAAGACGAGGCGAAACCACTGATCGACAAAATCAGCGCGTCCGCCAAACCCAACGCCCGATGGTTGATCTCCGAATTTCGCGAACCATCCGCGTGGGCGCTCGCTATCGTGCAGATTCTGTACCTCTTTTTCCGAATCACCACAGGCTTACGGACCCGCCGCCTGATCGATCACCATCCGCTCCTTACGCGCGCGGGATTTGTGCTGGAGAAGGAAGAAACCGAGCGATTCGGCCTGCTGGCATCGGAACTTTGGCGTTATGTTCGGCGACAATAGGTCCAGATGAAAGCACTGTGTAAAAGCCGGCGCGAACCCGGCCTGTGGCTTGAAGAAATCGAAGCGCCCCGCCCGGGAATCAACGACGTGCTGATAAAAGTCTTGCGGGCGGGAATTTGCGGGACCGATGTACACATTTATAAATGGGACGATTGGGCGCAACGCACCATTCCGGTTCCCATGGCGATCGGGCATGAGTTCGTAGGTGAAATCGTGGAGGCGGGTTCGAACGTCGCGGATTTCCATCCGGGCGATATCGTCAGCGGCGAAGGCCACGTGGTGTGCGGGCGCTGCCGAAACTGTCTGGCGGGGCGGCGGCATTTGTGCGCGCACACGCTGGGCGTCGGCGTGAACCGCCCGGGCGCGTTTGCGGAATACATCGTGCTGCCGATGACGAATATCTGGCGGCATGCGCATTCCATAGATCTGGATATCGCTGCGATCTTCGATCCGTTCGGGAATGCCGTTCACACTGCGCTCTCTTTTCCGGTGCTGGGGGAAGATGTGTTGATCACCGGCGCGGGGCCGATCGGGTTGATGGCCGCGGCGGTGGCGCGCCACGCCGGCGCGCGATTCGTGGTGGTGACGGATCGCAATCCGTTCCGGCTCGCACTCGCGATGAAAATGGGCGCGACGGTGGCGCATGACGTCACCGGAGGAACGTTGAAGGCGGTGCAAGAGCAACTTGGGATGACGGAGGGCTTCGATATCGGTCTCGAAATGTCGGGCAGCGCGGATGCGTTTCGGGAGATGCTCGACAACATGAGCCATGGCTCGAAAATCGCGATGTTGGGGATTCCGGATCGCGACATGTCCATCGACTGGCGCACGGTGGTGTTCAATATGCTCACCATCAAAGGCATCTATGGACGCGAAATGTACGAGACATGGTACAAGATGACGGTGATGCTGCAATCCGGCCTGAACATTCACCCCGTCATCACGCATCGCTTCCACTACACCGAATTCGAACGCGGGTTCGCGGCCATGCTGAGCGGCGATGCTGCCAAAGTCATCCTCAGCTTCTCGTAGCAGCGTCTCCGCCGCGAAGCCCCCGTGGGCCGCGTTGACGCTGATGGCCGTCTCGGTTTCTCTGAACTACGTCGATCGTGGAACGCTTTCCATGGCCGGCACAAATATTCAGAGCGACCTGCATCTGACAAATTATCAATTGGGTCTGCTGCTATCCGCATTCTTCTGGACCTATGCGCTGTGCCAGACCAGCTACATCGCGGGATGGCTGGCCGATCGGTTAAATGTCTGCTGGGTTCTGGGCGTGGGAGTCGCGTTGTGGTCGGCGGCGACGGGAGCGTTCGGCCTGGCGCACTCCTTCGCGGTGATGTTCGCGCTGCGGCTGCTGCTGGGCGCGGGCGAATGCGTCGCGTATCCGTCCTATTCGCGGGTCATCGTGAATTGCTTCCCGGAGCATCGGCGCGGATTCTCGAATGGCACCATCGATGCGGCGAGCAAAACCGGTCCGGCGATCGGCGCGCTGCTCGGCGGACTATTGATCGCGAGCGTGGGCTGGCGCATGTTCTTCGTGGTGTTGGGCGCGGCGGGTCTGGTGTGGTTGATACCGTGGATCAAGTGGCGGCCCCGGTCGCCAAGTCTCAAGGCCGGCAAACGCGCGGAGTCGGCGGCCAGCATGATGGATCTGCTTCGCCTACCGGACCTGTGGTGGACCGCGCTGGCTCTGTTTTGCTCCAACTACTTTTGGTATTTTCTGATCACGTGGCTGCCGCCGTATCTGGAAAAAGAACGAGGGTTTCCGAAACACAAGATGGCGATTGTGAGCGCGCTGGCCTATTCCGCGATTGCGATCTCCAGCATGGCGTCGGGATGGCTCTCGGATTTGTGGATCGCCAGAGGGGGCAGTTCCACGCTGGTGCGAAAAACATTCGCGGGCGTGGGGCTGGGGTTGTCGACGGTACTGGTTGCGGTCTCGGTGGTGGACAACGAAAACGTCGCGATGGGGATCCTGATATTTTCCTGCGTGGCCTTTGGAAGCTACGCTTCGAATACTTTTTCGATTTCGCAGACGCTGGCGGGGCCGGAAGCGGCCGGGCGATGGACCGGGGTGCAGAACGGAATCGGAAACATGGCGGGGATCGCGGCGCCGTGGTTCACGGGGTGGGTGGTGGACAGGAGCGGTCGCTTTTACGCGGCGTTTTTGGTGGCGGCTCTGGCGGCGCTAGTGTCGGGGGTGACGTATGTGTTTGCGGTGGGAAAGATCGAGCCGGTGAGGTTCGGTGAAAAGGTCTAAGTGCTGCTTGGAACACAGACTAAAGTCTGTGCCACCACATCGAGATCCCATCGCTCGGAGTGGACGGTGGTGGCCATCTCAGCGACCAGGACTGGGATCGGTTCTGGCTTGTGTCCGCGCAGCGTTCTTGATCTGAAACGCTAGCGACGAGGCTCGTGCGTGATCCCCCACCCTCACGGGTGGGGCTGGAAACGCGACCGCATGGCGTCAGCAAGTGGAGGACAATGAGGTCATGGTCACGCTCGACACTTTGCGACGGGAAAAGAGGACCGAGATCGTCCGCTTGGGCGAGAAATACGGTGCGCGAAATATCCGTGTGTTCGGTTCGATCGTCCGCGGGGACAACCGCGCGGAGAGCGATGTCGATCTACTGGTGGACATGGACCAAGATCGGACTTTGTTCGACCTGGCTGGATTCGTCGCCGATGTCCAGGACCTGCTCGATGCGAAGGTGGATGTGGTGACACCGGGAGGCCTCCGCTATCTCCGCGAGCGAGTGTTGTCGGAGGCTGTGCCAATTTAAAGAGCATGCCCGTGAAGGACCCGGCAGCATATCTTCAGCACATTCGCGACTGCTGCGTGCAGGTGGCCAAGTGCGGCGAAATTCGCCGAAAAGGCGAGATACCCGAATCCATCATCCTGGATGCTGTTTGCCGGAATCTGGAAATCATCGGGGAAGCGGCGGGCAAAATCGGCCCTGAATTTCGGGCGGCGCACCCGGAAATCCCGTGGCGGCAGATGATCTCCGCACGCAACATCCTCATCCACAATTATGATGGCATCGATCCAGCGATCGTCTGGGGTATCGTCGAACGCGAGATCTCGCCATTGCTTTCCGCCGTCCGAGCGCTGCTCGACAAAGACTCGCGATAGTGAGTCGTCTTTTCGGCAGGGCATGGCCCTGCCCCACGGGATATACTGTGCCATCAGGAGACCATTCCGATGACTCGACGTGATTCTTTGCAGGTTCTGGGCGCTGCGGCTGCGTTAGCAGGCGGAGGTCAGAAAATAGCGGCTGCACCGCAAGCGGCGGCGGCTCCCGCGATGGATGCCGATCGCGAACGGCGGATGAAGTGGTGGCACGAGGCGCGCTTCGGGATGTTCATCCACTGGGGTCTCTACAGCACGCAGGGGCGTCACGAATGGGTGATGGAGAACGAAGGCATTCCCGTCGCGGAGTACGAACAGTTCGCGAAAACTTTCAAGCCGGAGCCGAACGCCGCGCGGGCGTGGGCGAAACTGGCCAAGCAGGCCGGCCAGAAATACATGGTGATGACCACCAAGCACCATGAAGGCTTCTGCCTGTTCAATTCCAAGCTGACGGATTACTGCGCGCCGAAACAGGGTCCGGGCCGCGATCTGGTGGCGGAATACGTGGAGGCTGCACGGGCCGAGGGCCGGCGGGTCGGGTTTTATTATTCGCTGATGGATTGGCACCATCCCGACGGCGCGCGGTGCGCGACAGATGAGCAGGCGCGGCGGCGCTTTGTCGATTACATCCACGGCCAGATTCACGAGCTGCTGACGAACTACGGGAAAATCGACGTGCTGTGGTACGACGTGTCGTGGCCGCTGGACGCAAAGGGTTGGGAATCGGAAAAGATGAACCAGATGGTGTTCCAGCTTCAGCCGGATATCATCGTCAACAATCGCAATGCGCTGGACGGCGATTTCGCCACGCCGGAACAAACTATCCAGGCCAGCAAACGTGCGTGGGAATCCTGCATGACCATGAACGACAGTTGGGGTTACCAAAAAGCCGACGACAACTGGAAGACGCCGCGCACGGTGATTCGCAATCTGATCACGTGCTCGCGCGATACGGGCAATTATCTGCTGAACATCGGGCCGAAACCGGATGGGTCGATTCCGCCGGACTCGGTACGAATCCTGACGGCGGTGGGGAAATGGATGGATCGCAACGGGGCGTCGATTTATCAAACCGATCCGTGCCAGCCGCGGAGGTCCAACTACGCAAGCTTCACGCGCCACGGCAACACGCTGTACATGCATGTGCATTATTGGCCGGGCGAGACGGTGGCGCTCGGGGGATTGATGAACAAGGTGCAATCGGCGCGGCTGCTGGGGTCGGGGCGTGCGGTGAAATTCGATCAGGAGCAGTTTCGCGTGCGCTTTGTGAATTTGCCCGCGGCTGCTCCCGACGAGCCGGTGACGACGATTGCGATCGAGTGCGATGGGGAGCCGAAGCAGGATACCGATTTCGTCCGGCGCGAACGGCCGAGGTTGAAGGCGTAAGAACGCGCTTCCTGATATGTTCGTGATCGACATCGACCATGTGCAGATCGCCGCTCCGAAGGGTTGTGAAGATGACGCTCGGAGGTTCTTTGGCGGCCTGCTGGGGTTGGACGAAATTGAGAAACCGGAGCCGTTGCGGTCGCGCGGAGAGTGCTGGTTCAGGGTCGGCTCGAGGCAGTTGCATATTGGAGTTGAGGAACCCTTTCATCCAGCGGCCAAGGCGCATCCGGCGTTTGCGGTATCCGATATCGATGCGCTGTTCGCAGCTCTCGAGGCGGCGGGGGTCAAATGCAATTGGGATGAGGCGCTGGGAGGCGTGCGGAGATTTTATGCGCGCGATCCATGGGGCAACCGGCTGGAATTCACGGAGCCCGGCTAAATTCAATGAGCCCACCGGGCCGGGCGCACGATGAAACAGGTCCGCAGTCAATCCCGATTTTTTGAAAGTGTCGAGATGAATCTCGACACAGCACGCTAAAGCGTGCGCCACATCGCCGCGAGCCGATTGGTAGAGGAACACTCAAGGCTGAGTGGGATAGAATAACTCTTCAACCAAAGGAGACAACCGAAGCCATGAAGACCTTCGCGTCAAAGAGATTCGCCGCGCTGATGATGCTGATATTCGCGCTGTTCGCCGTCCAGGCGGGCGTAGCGCAGGCGCTACCCAAATCCACTCCAGCCGAATCCGGGCTATCCGCCGAGAAGCTCGACAAGATCATGCAGATGCTGCGCGAGGACACTGCGAAGAACATGGTTCCGGGGGCCGTTCTGCTGGTGGCGCGACATGGAAAAGTCGCGTACTTCGAATCCGCCGGAGTGCTGGATCCAGGGACCAAGGCGCCGATGACCAACGATGCGATTTTCCGGATTTACTCGATGAGCAAACCGATCACGTCGGTCGCCGCGATGACGCTTTTCGAGCAGGGAAAACTCTCGCTGAGCGATCCGGTTTCGAAATACATCCCGGCGTTCGAGCACATGAAGTTGATCGTCACGAAGAAAGACGCGGCGGGCGCCACGACCACCGAACTGGTGGACGCGACACGCCAGATCACCATCGAGGATCTGATGCGCCATACGTCCGGGATCACTTACGGCTTCTTCGGCGCCGGCCCGGGGAAGAAAGCTTATAACGACGCGGGCGTGCTGGCCGGCGATTACACCAACGCGGAGTTCGCCGAACGGATCGCGAAGCTGCCGCTGTCCTATCAACCGGGAACCACGTGGGACTACAGCCACTCGACCGATATTCTGGGGCGGGTGGTGGAGGTGGTTTCGGGAAAGACGCTGTATGAAATCGACAAGCAGCGAATCCTTGATCCACTGGGGATGATCGACACCGGTTTCTACGTGACGGATGCCGCGAAACATCCGCGCATCGCGGAGCCGTTCCCGAACGATCGCACCATCGGGACCGGCGCGGCGTTTGGCGATCCGCGGGTCGCGGGGAAATGGGAATCGGGCGGCGGCGGCATGATGAGCACGGCAACGGATTACGCGCGCTTCCTGCAGATGATGCTGAACGGCGGGACGCTGAACGGCAAGCGCATCATCACCGCCAAGACCGTGGCCCTGATGACGTCGGATCACACCGAAGGGATCACGCCGGGCCCGTATTATTTGCCGGGCGCGGGCTATGGATTCGGGCTGGGGTTCGCGGTTCGCAAAAGTGCGGGCGCGGAAGGCGACAGTTCCGTGGGCGAATACAACTGGAACGGCGTGGGCGGCACGAATTTCTGGGTGGACCCCAAGCAGGACATGTTCGTGGTGTTCATGATTCAATCGCCCAAGCAACGGCCACACTACATGAGTGTGATTCGGAAGATGGTGTACGCGGCGGTTGAAAAATGACCGCCGAAAAGTGACGAAAAATTGTCAAGAAGGTCACGATGAAAGCAATTGTTGTTCTCGCGCTCCTTGGAACCGCGGCGATCGCGCAGACGACGGTGCCGATGATCCTCGAAGGCAACGTGCCGATTGTGGAACTGCGGTTCGACACACCCTCCGGCGGCGCGCGGACCGCGCGCTTCGTGGTGGATAGCGGCGGAGGAGGGTTCATTCTCGGCTCGAAGCTGACGGCTGATATCGGAGCGAAGGCGCAAGGGCCGGTCCGGGAGGAGGACGGTGAGAAATTCCAACCGCTGATGGGGGTTCACGCTCGCGCCGGTGAGATGGAGTTGGATCTGAGCGGGACTCTGACGTCGGGACTGGTCGGCCAAGATCGAATGTTGGCTCGCAATGATGCCGAGGGCATGATCCCCGGGCGGTTGCTGGAGCGCTATCGAATGATTTTCGATTACCCCGGCCGCACACTGACGTTCGCCAAGCCCAGCGGCGCCGAAGGGCGCGGCGTGAAACTGCCCTCGGGAATCCGCCCGAACAACGGCTTTCCGCGCATCGAGATTCAGATCGGCGGCGCGACGTATGGGGTCCTTCTCGACACGGGCGCAAGTTTCACGATGATCAGCCGCGTGGCGCTGGAGCAATGGTCGAAGGCGCATGCGGATTGGCCGTCGGCGATCGGCGCGTTCGGGTTCGCGAATATGGGGGGCGGAAAAATGGAAGCCGAAGCGATGATGCTGCGCATTCCGGAGATGAAATTGGGATCGATTGTTGTGCGTGGGCCGGCGGCGGTATCGCGGCAGGAAGGAACGTTCGAGCGATCGATGAGCCGGAGGATGACGGCGCCGATCATTGGATCGGTGGCAGGGAATGTGTTGCGTGACTTTCGCGTGGAGATCGATTATCAGAACAGGTTCGTGTACTTAGAGAAGGGTAAGGACGCGCCTTCGACGGAAATTTCCGGCGTGGGGCTGGTGTTAGGGCCAGGCAAGAACGGCCTCACGGTGAGCGCGGTCGCGTCGAGTGCGGCGGCGGACGTAAAGGCGAATGTCCACGCGGGCGATGAGCTGATCGCTATCGACAAGTTCGAGATGGCAGGCAAGCCACTGGCTTTCGCGGCAGAGGCACTGCAGGGACCGCCGGGATCGCCGCGAAGGCTGACGCTCTTACGGAATGGCGAACGCGTCAACGTAACCGTGAGTTGCGCGAGGCTCTTATAGAGCCGCCGAAAAGCCGGCTAACGGCCATCACAAGTGAGCCCGGTTTATTGCGGCCGCATCCAGATGTCTTCGAGTACGTCAACCGACGAAGTTAGCGTCTGAGTCCCGATGGTGAGCCGGACCATATAGGTGCCGGGTTCTAGCAGGGGGCCTTGCACGAATCCGCCACGGCCACCGCCGCCTCCTCCACCGCCTCCACCACCACCGCCGCCACCCGCGGCAACAAACGGAATGCGAGTCGATCCGCCGCGTCCACCGCGACCGCGACCTTCGCCGCCAGGCTGATCGCCCGCGGCAGGCGTGGTCGCGCTTGCGGCCGGTTGATCGCCAGGAGGATTCGCCCCACCGCCTCGGCCGAAACCGCCGCGACCACCACCCGCGCCGGGAGGCGGCGCCGGACCTCGCATATTCCACTGGAATCGATTCATGCCGGCCTTGACGTCGACATCCATCGTGCTGGCCACGCGATTATTCTGTAGAAATTCAAGCTTCCCCGCGCCCAGGTCCGACTTCGCCCAAACGTGGATGGACGTCCCGCCTTCCGGGTTCTCTCCTTTGAAATCGCGATTGGTCACTTGGCGCAGGGCCTGCCGATCCAGCTTCCAAAGAATCGCAGACCGCGGATCATACAGCACCAGATCCTGATTGGGAGCCGGCTTCGGTTTCTCGAGCGGGCTGATATCGTCCGCAATCCAAATCGACCGACCATGCGTCGCGATAATCAGGTCGCGGTCGCGCGGATGAATCAGAATGTCGTCGACGCGGACGCTGGGCAGGTTGGTCATGAACTTTTTGTATTCCTTGCCGCCGTCCAGGGTGACGAACAACCCGAATTCGGTTCCCACGAACAGTAGATTGGGGTTGTCGTAATCCTCGCGAACCGCATTGATGTTTCCCTTTGGGGGCAGGTTGCCGGTCACGCTGGTCCAGGTCCGGCCGTAATTGGTGGTCTTGAAAAGATACGGCTTCCAATCGTCGTTGCGATGATTGTCGATCGCGACATAGGTGGTGCCCGGGTCGAAGTGCGACGGTTCGATGCGCGCGATCTGCGTGTATCCCTGTGGCGCGCCGGCGATGTTGTGATACACTTGCGCAAACGTCTCGCCTCCATCCTGGCTGACTTCGAGATTGCCGTCGTCGGTACCGATCCACAAGATGCCCGGACGCGACGGCGATTCGCGCACCTGTGTGACCAGCGAACTGGCCGAGTAACCATCGTGCTTTTCGGCCATCGGTTTGTCGCCGGCAACGCCCATGATGCCCATTTCCGGCGCCCAGCGATTCACGTTCTTGCTGAGGTCGGAGGTGTTCATCCACCAGGTGTCGCCGCGATTGGTCGATTTGAAGAAATACTGCGCCGCCATGTACACCACGGCGGGATTGTGCGGCGAGATTTCAAACGGTGCGTTCCAGTAAAAACGAAGCGGCTCGGCGTTCGCGGGCGGATTGACGATGTTGGGAGTGCCGCCGCGTCCGCCGCCGCCTCGCCCACCGGCTGCTTCTTCCGCCGGAGGTTCCGCGGGAGGAGTCACACCCGCGGGCGGATTCGCCGCGCGTTGAATTTCATTCGCAGTCGCCGCGGCCGGGGTTCCACCGGTTGCAGTCGCGCCGCGGCCCGGCGCGGTCGGCCGGATATTTTTCTGGACGCCGGTGCGCAGATCGTGGCGGCTCATGTTGCCGTCCTGCGATTCGCCGTAGACCACGGCCCAATCGGTGGGGTCCTGGCGCGTGTAAAATCCGTCGCCGCCCGAGATCGTGAACCAGTCGGTGTTCACCGGACCGTTTGCCGATCGCACTCCGCTCGGTCCGCACCAGGCGTTATTGTCCTGCAAGCCGCCGCAGACATAGTAAGGACGCCGCATGTCCGCTGACACCTGGTAGAACTGGCCGACGGCTATGTCGTTGTGATAATCCCACGTAAAGCCGCCGTCGTAGCTGAAATCGACGCCGCCGTCGTGACCCACCGCGACAATGCGCGGGTCCTTCTGGTTGATCCAGATCGCGTGATAATCGGTATGCGATCCGGTCAGTCCAGTCCAGGTTTTGCCGCTATCGAGCGACATCTGCCCGGGATTGCCGCCAACGAAAAGCTTCTTGTCGTTGACCGGGTCGACGCGAATCTGGCTGAAGTAGGTGGGACGTTGATCCTGATTGCTCATGAAAGTCCACGTCCTGCCGCCATCCTCGGAGCGGAACACGCCGGTTCCATTCGGATCGGGCGGAGGAGCATTCGCCCCGCGCCCGCCACGGCCGCCGCCACCACCTCCGCCTGCTGCGGCCGTGCCCGGAGCATCGCTCTCGGCCGCCGCTCCGCCCCCGCCACCTCCACGCCCGCCGCGACCTCCACGGTCAGGTCCGCCCTCGGCTGTTGTGCCGCCTCCGGTTCCCGCACTTGCGCCGGCTTCCACTTGCGCGTAAACGATCTGCGGATTCGCACGGAAGATCGAAATCGCGATGCGTCCATAGATGCCATCCTTCGGCTTGGGCCAGCCCGGTCCGTCAAGCTTGGTCCATGTATCGCCGCCGTCGGTGGTCTTCCACAGCGCGGAATTCGCGCTGCCGCCGTTATATCCCCACCAGGTGCGGCGCCGCGACAACGACGCTGCGTAGAGAATTTTTGGATTCGACGGATCCATGGCGACATCCGTGAACCCGGTATCGTTATCGATGAACTTCGACTTCTTCCAGGTCTTGCCGCCGTCGGCGGATTTGTATAAACCACGGTCCGGATTTGGACCAAAGAGATGCCCGTTGACTGCGGCGTAGACGATGTTGGGATTGGTCGAATCGACCACGATGCGCCCGATCGCCTGCGTGTCGTCGAGGCCCAGATGGGTCCAATGCTCGCCGCCATCGGTGGTGCCCCACACGCCGTCGCCGATGGACGAGCTCTGCCGGTTGTTGGCCTCGCCCGTGCCGACATACACCACGTTCGGATCGGACGGCGCGATGCCGATCGCTCCGACGGATTCATCGGGCATGTTGTCAAACTGCGATTTCCAGTGGTTTCCGCCGTCGGTGGACTTCCACAATCCGCCCGTGGCGAAGCCAACGTAGACGATCATCGGATCTTTTTCAGCGCCCGCGATATCGTCGACGCGGCCCATCATAGTGGCGGGGCCAATCGAGCGGAACGCGAATCCTCGCAAGAGAGGATCGGTGGATACATTCGGCGGCGGTGGTGGAGGAGGCTCCGGGGCGCGCTCCTGCGCCCACAGCAGAGTGGCGATCCCGAGACCAGTCCCGGCCGCGATCGACAACCAAAACCATCGGCGATAGTAGCTTGTTGCGGGCATGATTCCTCTCCTGAAGACCCGTTTGGGCCTATCAATAGATCATCGCAAATGTTGCGCTGAGCCGCGACCTTCTGCTGAGGAGCCGCGGCCACAGGGAGCGGTTATGACAGATCGTCTTTGACGGCGCTGCTGCGATCAAAATCTCACGGCCTGATACTAACGCCGAGCGCTATTGTGCCCCGGTGCGGCGTGCAGGCTGCGTCGCCGGCGCCGGATCGGGACGATCCACCGGGATCTTGTAGTTGAAGAAGCCGATCATCATTTCCTGGAATGTCTGATCGCCCCAATGCACTTCCTTGGTTGGGTCGGGGTTGTATTTGTTGTTCGCCGAATTGTCGTACCATGCGGTCGCTTCGATCTTCGAACCGGCGGGCACCTGCCGCGGCTGCGCCAGGATGTAGCTCAACTGCCAGTTGAACTCGTAATGGGGAACATTCAGCAGTTCTTCGCTGCGTCCATCCGGGTACGTGAGCACGTATTTGAACGCCTTGCCGCGCAGATGCATGTGCGGCGTCATGTCGAGCAGTGTGACATCTTCCTTGAACACGTAGGTTGCCTTGCTCTCATAGTTCGGATCGTTGGGCGGTATCGCAAGACGCTGCTGCATCGCGGATCCGGAAAGCGCGCGGTACGTGGGCTTGTCTTTGCGGATTCTCAAGCCGAGCACGGAGCGATCCGTCGCTTCTTTTCCATTGGTGGTGTAGTGTTCCTGGAACAGAAACGTGGAGCCGGCCTTCACCAGATACGCGGTGTCCGCGTCCCACACCGTGCTGGGAACACCCGGCGCATAGCCGATCAGCATGTCGCTAAACTGCTCGCCGGAGCGCGGGGTTCGCTTTCCGCCCGGCTGCACGAACACAAGGATGTGATGAACCTGAGACCGCTGCACCGGACGGACTTCGGCGGCCTGCACCCAGGTGTCTTCCTTGAAACCGGGGTCCACCGTGAAATATTGATAAGGCACCACGCCTTCCGCGGGAATCTTGAAATCCACGCCGGTATCGAAGGTGACATCCGGCTTGCCCATCACCCAACCCTGGGTGAACTGGGGCATCTTCGGCATGTCGGACGCCTTGCCTTCGACGGCGCCGTCGTCAACCCACTTCGTTATGATGGCGATCTGGGCGTCGGTCAGGCTGCGGTTGTTCGAGAACGTATCGACGGTCGGATCGGCATCCCACGGCGGCATGGTTCGGCTCGCTACTTGTTGTTTGATGGCCTTGGCCCACGGCCGCACTTGCGCATAGGTTTCAAACGACATCGGCGCGGCTTCGCCGGCGCGATGGCATTCGAGGCACCGCTGATACAGAATCGGCGCGACGTCTTTGGTGAAGGTGGGCGCGCCCGCCGCGGCCAGGTTTGCAGCGATGGCGAGTCCAAAGGCGGGGATCAAAAGGGTCGATTTCACGGGGTTTCTCCGAAGGATAAATTTTCGCTTACGATTTCAGATTAGCAGAGCAAGGGGTTGTCGGCCAATCCTGCGTTGATGCTCACCAGGTCTTGTGTCGAGCGAAGACCGACTTGGTCTTGTCTACAATTTCCTGCCATAGCGTTCGGTCGGGCTCAACTCCGAACGTCGCGACGAGAAACTCAACTACTTCTTCGAATGCGAATCGCCCTGTTGGGAGGTGTGCTTTGCGTCTCAGATCCTCCATCCCAACACGCGCAGCGGGGCCTAGGTGAAGGTGGGGAAACCGTACCGGGCTGACACCGTCCGGATGCCAGTGATAGCCGACGATTTCTTGAGCGTCTTGCGTTTCGATAGCGTAGCTGTAATAGAGAGTCGTTACCCTGAAAGGTCCGTTTTCTGGAACTTTGACGATCTTGTACTGCTGGGTGAACGATAGGTAAAGGTCGGGCCGGCCGCTGAGTGGCGTTGGATCCAGGAGAGTAAGGACGCTGACTGCCTCCAGCATGTCGTAGTTGCTTACGCGAAGGACTCCCTGGCTGACAATCGATATGTTTTTCTGGAGCTGTTCGAGATACGCCTTGACGGCTTCGCGTGGAGTTCTACCGGGCACTCAACAACGGCAATAATAGGGCGACATCAGCCGCCTTGTGTGCCAGTTCCGGGTGCTCTTTGAAGAATCCGCTGTTCCACTTCTCGACGAACTCGTCAGTGGACATCTGGAGGTAACGCCTTGACGCGCGTTCAAAGATGGCGCGATCCACCTGAGCCTCTGATTGAGGCGCTTGCGTCGGTGCTAAAAGCGCGGACGACATCCTTGTTTCCCTACTCAAACACTAGCACGATTGTCCATCGCGACGCGGGTGCCCGCGAACGAACACTGGATCTCAATGTAGTATAATTATTCACAGCAGTGAATAATCATTCAAAGACACCCGTCGGCGTGGCCGGGTTCCGCGGCTACAGCGGACAGGAACTCGTCGCGATCCTCTCGCGACATCCGCACGTCGAGCTGGTGCTCCTCGAACATCGCGATGCCGAGGATCGTCCCCAGCCCATGGGCCCTCCGCGCTTCAGAAAACTGCCTTGCACCCCGGAAACAGTTCGAGCGGAGGGGCTCGCGGTAGTGTTTCTGCCCACCCCAGCCGAGGCGTCGATGGAACTGGCTCCCACGCTGCTCGGGGCCGGCGCGAAGGTGATCGATTTGAGCGGAGCGTTTCGACTGGGCACTCCCGAAAATTACGCGCGTTGGTACAAGGAGGCGCACACCGCGCCTGAATTGCTCAAGGAAGCGGCATATGGGCTGCCCGAATTCTGCCGGTCCCGAATTACTGGCGCGAAGCTAATCGCCAATCCGGGCTGCTATCCCACGGCTGCGAATCTCGCACTGAAGCCGCTGCTGGATGCCGGCGTGATCGTGCGCGAGTCGGGCATTGTTTGCGACGCGAAGAGCGGAGTCAGCGGCGCTGGGCGCAAGCCGTCGCTTAAGACCGGTTTTTGCGAGGTCACGGAGAATTTCTCAACGTACGCGATTCTCGAACATCGCCACGTGCCCGAAATTCTGCGCGTCTCGAATCTCGAAGAAGGCGAGCTAAGCTTCACGGCGCAACTGATCCCCATCGATCGCGGGATTCTCGAAACCATTTACTTCCGCGCCAAGGACGTGCATTCGGCGCAGGATCTGCTCGACATTTATCAGAAACAATATTCGGACGAACCTATGATCCGCCTGTACGCGCCGGGCCAGGCGCCAGACATACGCTCCGTGGCGCGGACCAATTTCTGCGATCTGGGAGTTCAATATGACCCGCGAACTATGCGGGCCGTGATCGTCGCGGCCATCGACAATCTGGGCAAGGGTGCGGCCGGGCAGGCCGTGCAGAACATGAATCTCGCGCTGGGGTTTTCGGAAACGATCAGCCTGTTATGAAAGCAGTTATCAAGATAGGCGGGGCGTTGCTCGAAACCCGGGAATCCCGCGAGGCGTTGGCGCGTGAAATCAAGGATGCGTTTGCTTCGCACGACATCGTCGTTGTTCATGGCTGGGGGAAGCAGTTGACGAAGCATCTAACCGACAACGGAATCGAGACGAAATTCGTCAATGGCCTCCGAGTCACGACGAAGGAAGTGCTGGACGGGGTTAAAATCGTGTCGAAGAGAGTCAACCGGGAACTCGTCGATGCTTTTAACGCGGATGAACCAACACTTCTTGCTGTGGGGCTGGAAATTCTCGGCGTCGGCATGGTTGACGTCGTGCCCATGGGCCCCGAGTTGGGCTACGTTGGTCGCCCGATTAATGCGAACGCACAATTGCTTGACTTGCAGATTAGGCTCGGTCAACTGCCGGTGATCGCCTGTGTTGGGAAAGACGCCAACGGGCAGATCTATAACGTCAATGCAGATCAGGTGGCTGCGTCTTGTGCTCAAGCATTCCAGGCTTGCAAACTGATTTTTCTGACGGACGTACCTGGGGTTGCTGGGCCTACGAACGAGCGACTCCAGCACATTTCTGCTGAACAGGCACAGCGACTGATTGACTCGGCAGTAGCCACGGGCGGAATGCAAGCAAAACTAAACGCGGCACTGAGTGCGCTGAGCGCGATGGGCACAAGAACCCGGGAAGTCGTCATCGCCCCTGGCAACCGTCAAGGTGTTGTCGCTGCTGCGTTGGCGGATGTCGACATCGGAACGCGGGTGACACTGGCATGATCGAAATCCGGCCCGCCCGTCTCACCGATATCCCGCCGTTGATCGAGCTGATCAATTCCTATGCGGCGCGCGGCGTCATGCTGCCGCGCACGGAATTCGAGATGGCCGAGAACATTCGCGATTTCAAGATCGCCAGCGCTGGCGGACGGCTGGTGGGCTGCGGCGCGCTGCATTTCTACACGCCGCTGTCAGGCGAGGTGCGCAGCCTGGCGGTCGAGCCGGGACTGAAAACCAAGGGCATCGGGCGGATGCTGGTGGAGACGCTCGAGGCGGAGGCCCGCGCGAACGATCTGCATTCTCTCTTTGCGTTCACCTATGTCGACGGGTTTTTCCGGAAATTGGGGTTCGAAGAGATCGATCGTGGCGACTTACCCCTGAAAGCCTGGAAAGATTGCCTGAGATGCCCCAAGTTTCAAGCTTGCGACGAAATCGCTATGTTGAAGCGTCTAAAGGCTGATGCCGTGATTTCCGCACCCATAAAGAAGTCCGCCGCGTTGATTGGGATTTCGGAAATACCGCTACTTCCGGTACTGCACAAGTAGGCTCTCGCGCTCTCGCTTCTCGGCATTTCCGCGCGAGATAACCGCCTGTTAAAAATATTATTGAGATTAATTGGGGCATTGAGCTACTATTAATCCGGAACAACCATTAGCCGTCCGGGCTGACTTGGCTGGAATTGGTGCCTGTCTCATCCCGCTGGAGCCGCAGGTTGCTGTACGCGGTGAGAGTTATAAGGAGACGCGATGAAAGCCCTAACAATAGACGTACAGGCGTCGGCAGGCCGGATACTATCCTGCACCATCTTCCGTCCAGGCGGGCGTAAGCTGCTGGCTAAAGGCCACGTAGTCAACGCCGACGACATCCGGCTGATGGAAACCGAAGGCCTCCAGCAGGTGTGGGTCACCGAACTCGAAGATGGCGAAATCGGCGAAGACGAAGCGGTTTGCCACGTCTCCCGTGAAATGAGCTGCGGATGCATGGAAATCCGTATCGCGGCGGGCGGACGGGCGAATCTGTTCACCACCGAAGATTGCTGCGTCCTGGTCGATGATGAACTGCTCAAGCAGATCAACTGCGTTGCGAGCCTGGTGGTGGCCACCGGCACGAATTTCAGTTTCGCGCGCGCGGGGACGCGCATCGCCACAGTCAAGAGCGCGCCCTTCGCCATCGCGCAATCCCAACTCGAGGCCATCGTCAACATTCTGCGCGAGCGCGGGCCCATCCTCCAGGCTCGGCCCATCCGCACGCCTTCTGTCGCCGTCCTCTATAGCGATCCGGTGCATGGCGACCGCGCGCGGCAACTGTTCGAGCCGATCATGCGCCAGCGCCTGGAACATTTCAGCATCACCCCCAGCTTCGCGGTGTCAACCGTCGAAGAGGAAGCCGCCGTGGCGCGCAATCTCCAGCATCTGCTGCGCGCCAAGCCGACCGTGACGCTGATCGCGTCCACCACCGCTCCGGCCGGCCCTTCCGACGTGATCGGACGCGCCATGACGCGCGTCGGCTGCCACCTGGAGCGGTTCCTTGCGCCGGTGGATCCCGGAAGTCTGTTCCTGCTGGGATACAAAGACGAGCTGCCCATCATCTCCGCGCCGGGATGCTTCCGGTCCGCCAAACCGAACGTGGTCGACCTGGTGATGGCCCCCATGCTTGCGCGGTATCGCGTGTCGAGCTGGGAGGTTGCGGGCCTGGGGCACGGCGGGTTGCTGGCGTAAGCGGAATCAGCCCCACAAAATAGTCGACCCGATTCTTCTACCGCCGGGTTTGTTACTTCCGGGACTTATCACTCGCGGGATTTGTTACTACTTGTGATACACCTTGGGCCTGGCCGGAGGGTTTTTGGCCTTCCGGGCCGCTAGCGCCGGCTTGTTCGACTTACCCGCCGCCTTATGTGCATGCGCGCGCGCGGCCGCGGCTCCTTTGGTCGTCGACTGTCGAACCGGCGCCTTGCGCTTGGGAACTTCGGGCGGCTTCGGTGCTGCCGCAAGACTTACGATCCCCAGCAAGAGCACCATCAGAATGCGCATTCAAGAACCTTTCGGCGGCTTTGACCATCCCGCCGTGAACTGGAATTCCAGCCGTCACACATCTATCGGCCACGACACCCTTGCACTTTAGAGGCGCGGCCCGCCACATAGTTACTGAGCCGCGGCTGTAAAGAAGCGGTAACGGAGAACTCGCCATGAGTACCTCATCACTCTCGGCTGCAGCGTACCGCACCTTCACCGTCGCGCCTCAGTAACCACCTCTATGCGGCGCCTCCTCCGACTTCGAGCGATATACCCGAGTAGCCCCATCTTGTAAACTTGAAGCGGCCCTCCGTCCAAGATGAAGATCACCGCTGTCGAAGCGTACCTGCTTTCCTACCCTTTTCCCGAACCCCTGCGCCTCTCCTACTACGGCGGCGAACGCACGATCGTCAAGCGCGATGCGATGCTGGTCCGGATTTCGAGCGATACGGGTCTGGTCGGCTACGCACCCGGCCAGGCGACTCAGCAAGCCAAGCACGTCATCGACCGTTTAGTCGCCCCGTTTCTCACCGGACGCACGCTAGCCGATCCCGACGCGCTGCGGATTCTGTTTCAGCAAGGACCGGGATCGGACGCTGAGGTGAGCCGGATTTACAGCGCCGTCGAGGTCGCCCTGTACGACCTGGCGGGGAAGGCCGCGAATGTGCCGGTGAGCGAGCTGATCGGCGGGCGCGTTCGGGATCGCATTCGCCTGTATGGAAGCGCCGGCATGTACATGCCGCCCGAAGGCTACGCAGCCGAGGCGGCGCGCGTTCGCGATCTGGGATTTCGCGCGTACAAAATGCGTCCGGGCCGCGGACCCGCCGAAGACGTCGAAGCCGTGCGGCAGGTCCGCGCTGCGGCCGGTCCGGATTTCGACATCATGATCGACGCACACACCTGGTGGCGCATGGGAGATCGCAGCTATTCGCCGGAAACCGTGGCGCGCCTGGCGGGCGAAATGGCCGAGCTCAACATCCGCTGGCTGGAGGAACCGCTGCCGCCGGACGATCACGAAGCCTACGCGCGCTTGAAGCAGATGGATCTGGCGCCGCTCGCCAGCGGCGAGCACGAGCCCAACGAACTGCGCTTTCTGGACCTGATCGAGAGCAGTGCAGTGGATTACGTTCAGATGGATCTGGTCTGCCAGGGCGGCTACTCCACCGCGCGCCGTCTGTTTCCCGACATCGCGCGCGCCGGCTTGCGATTCGCGTTTCACAGTTGGGGCACGGCCCTCGAAGTCATCTCCGCGGCGCACCTGGGCGTGTGCTGGCCGGAGAGCGTGGTGCGATGGCTCGAGTATCCGGTTTATTCGACGGATGTTCGCGAGTTCATGTATCCGTTCCCGCTGGCGAGCGAAATCCTGAAGCAGCCGCTGTCGATCGAGCGCGGTGAACTGGTGATCCCGCGCGGCCCGGGCCTGGGCGTCGAGATCGATGAGAGCGTCATCTGGCGCTATCCGTGGGTGGAAGGGCCATGGTCGTTTTTCAAGCTGGATTCACCGTCGGAGATTTGGTCGGTGACCGGGAATCACAGCGCGAAGTGGGCTTGAAGAGTGGGGCAGGGCCATGCCCTGCCATGTTGGAAAAACGGGACACTACTTCCGCTTGCGTCGCGCCGTCCGCACAGGCTGGGACCGCCGGGTCACGCTGCTTGGCTTCGAATAATCCGGCGGCGGACATAACTCCCGGCTCAGCTCGCGCACCCGATCCATCGCCTCCTCGAGTATCACCGTCGTCTCGACCGCCATCGGAGTGGCAGCCGGAAAATCCATACTCAGGAGGTGCAGCTTCAATCCGGCTGCCGAAAGCAGAGGAGCGATGTCGTCATGCAGCAGCTTGCCGGCTCGCTGCAACTTAGCCGCGTCATCGCGCTTCAATGGATCGTCCTTCGGCTTGGGCATTCGAGAGCTGGTCTCCACACTGAATCTCGTGGGGCGGACGCCCTCGTCCGCGCCGGACCCCCAGGTGCGGCCACTTATTCAAGCAAAGGGCGCGATGTGGGGCGGTCCCCCTGGACCGCAGCCGACGCCCTCGTCGACCTCTTTACCGCTTCCGCTTGACTGCCTTGCGCGCCACCTCGGCGATGTTCACCGCGCGCAGCCCGTACTTATCCAGCAACTCATCGGGCGTTCCGGATTCCGCGTACGTATTATCGATCCCCACAAACTCCATCGCCGCAGGTGTAGTTTGCGCCACCACCTGCGCCACGCGCACGCCCAGTCCGGAATCCACCAGATGCTCTTCCGCGCAGACGATTGCGCCGGTTTCGCGCGCGGCCTTGGCGATCGCATCGCGATCGATGGGTTTGATGGTATGCATATCGATCACGCGCGCCATAATTCCCTCCGCTTCCAGCGTCTCCGCCGCGCGAATCGCTTCGGGCACCAGCAATCCGGTCGCGATCAGCGTGACGTCGTTGCCGTCCAGCAACGTAATCGATTTGCCGATCTCGAACTCCTGATCGGGTTGATACACCACAGCCGCCTTCGCCCGCCCCGCTCGAATGAACAGCGGACCGTCGTAAGCCGCGGCCGCCTTCACCAGCTTCATCATCGAAACTTCATCGGCCGGGCAGATCACCACGAATCCGGCCAGAGAGCACGCCAGGCTGATATCCTCGATGCTCATCTGCGACGGTCCGTCCTCGCCGATGGAGATGCCGCTGTGCGTACCCACGCCTTTCAGATTCACCTGCGGATACGCCGCCGTGACGCGCCACTGCTCGAAACCCTTGTTCAGTAGAAACGCCGAGAAGCTGGACACGAAGGGAATTTTCCCGACGTGTGCCAATCCCGCGCCGATCGCGACCATGTTCGCTTCGGCGATGCCGCACTCGAAAAACCGGTCGGGATATTTCTTGCCGAATTCGGCTGTGTAGGTCGATTTCGAAAGGTCAGCGTCCAGCACCACCACGTTCGGATTCGACGCGCCCAACTCCACCAGCGCTTTCCCAAACGCTTCCCGCGTCGCCGCGCCCAGCTTCAACTCATATTTCGTTCGTGTAGGCACTTAGGCGAGCTCCTCTAAGGCTTTCTTTTCTTCTTCCACCGTCGGCGCCGTCCCGTGAAATTTCGGATTGTTCTCCATAAAGGAAACGCCTTTCCCTTTGATGGTGTGCGCGATCAGCACCGTAGGTCTGCCTTTGGTCGCCGCAGCTTCAGCGAACGCGCCTTGCAGCGCCGGGAAGCTGTGGCCGTCCAATTCCACCGTGTGCCAGCCGAAACTCTGCCACTTGGCGACGATCGGCTCCAAATCCATAATGTCCGCCACGAATCCGTCGAGCTGAATGCGATTGTAGTCCAGGATCACGCAGACATTGTCCATGGAATGCTGCCGGCCGAACATCGCCGCTTCCCAAATCTGCCCTTCCTGGCTCTCGCCGTCGCCGATCGCCACATACATTCGCGCCGGGCTGTTGTCCAGACGCGCCGCGAGGCCCATCCCCAGCGCCACCGAAATACCTTCGCCCAGCGATCCCGTGGAGGCTTCCAGGGCCGGAAGAAAGCGCACGTCCGGGTGCCCTTGATACATGGAGCCGAGTTTCCGCAGCGTATTGAGTTTGTCCTCCGGACAATATCCGCATTTCGCCATGACGCTATACAGCGCCGGACAGCAGTGGCCTTTGGAGAGAATGAACCGGTCGCGATCCTTCCACTTGGGATTCGCGGGATCGTGGCGCATGACATCGAAATACAGCGTCACAAGAATGTCGGTGACCGAAAGCGAGCCGCCTGGATGCCCGGACTTGGCGGCGGTGATCATTTCGATACACTCGCGCCGGACCTGCTTGGCGATCGCCGCAAGTTCGGCGGGGTTACTGGTTTTCTCCATCTCACGTCTAATCTAGCATCGTGGCGCAGGCTTGAGGCGCGCCCGTCAGGGCGCGCGTTCTTTCTTACTGAACCGCGAGTTTCTGAACCGCGAGTTTCTGAACCGCGACTGTCAAGGAGTGCCCATGGGCCTGCGGCCCACCAATGGTGATGAAAAAGTGCGTGGGCCCCAGCTAGGATAGCAGGAGCGAGGAATGGGAGAGGTCGTAGCCGCTCTG